>ENA-OUOG01000421-OUOG01000421.1-marine-metagenome-genome-assembly--contig:-NODE-421-length-55398-cov-6.142044_pt1 | contig 55398 bp, 43 predicted proteins | sample MGYA00248635_ERZ508505 | MGnify/ENA primary metagenome ERZ508505 (study PRJEB26176, sample SAMN06267871) | marine metagenome | isolation source: Saanich Inlet, British Columbia, Canada | place: Pacific...
GGGGTAAAAACGAAGACTTCCTCGTTGAATAAGTTCCCTCTAAAATCATCAACGAATTCAATGGCGTTTGTATCATTCTGTTCTAGAATATCCCGCACCTTTTGGATCCACATCTCAAGACCCGATTCATGTGCCGGCGACATGCCATCTTTATATTTCCAGTGTGCCGCATAGCCCTTTTCTGCTATTTCATCCATCCTCTTTGTTCTGATCTGCACTTCTACCCACTTTCCTTTTCGGCTCATGACCGTCGTGTGTAACGACTCATATCCATTCGCTTTGGGTGTGCTGACCCAATCTCTCAAGCGATCAGGGTTTGGCATGTAGAAATCAGTGACAATAGAGTATACCTGCCAGCAGGCCGATTTTTCTTGATTGAGTTCTGAATCAATGATGATCCTTACTGCAAACAGATCGTAGACCTCTTCAAAGGGGATGTCTTGTTTTTTCATCTTATTCCAGATGGAATAGATGGATTTTGGTCTGCCTTTTACTTCAAAATGTAAGCCTGTTTTATCCAATTCATCGGATATCGGATTGATAAAGCCACGGATAAACCGAGTCCTTGATGTCTTGCTCTCCGCTACCTTCTCAACAATCTGCTCGTACACCTCAGGCTCTGTATATTTTAACCAAAGATCTTCTAATTCAGATTTGATGGAATAAAGACCAAGACGATGTGCAAGAGGTGCATATAAATAGATGGTCTCCGAAATGATCTTGAGCTGTTTATGTCGGGGCATGCTCCCAAGCGTCCGCATGTTATGGAGGCGATCTGCTAATTTGACCAAGATGACCCGAACATCATCAGATAGCGTAAGCAGCATTTTCCTGAAGTTCTCCGCTTGCTGTGAAGAACCATGATCGAACACACCGGATATCTTCGTCAAGCCATCGATGATGCGCGCTACCTTTGGTCCAAAGTCTTCTGCGATCTCCTCCAATTCGATGTCGGTGTCTTCCACCACATCATGGAGCAGGGCAGAAACGATAGAGGTTGTTCCCAGTCCAATTTCTTCGACGCAAATTTGAGCAACAGCCAAAGGATGATAGATGTAGGGCTCTCCTGATTTGCGGCGCATCTCTTTGTGCGCCTCAAGCGACGTATTGAATGCCTTTTTAATGATCTTGGCATCATCGTCCTTCAAGAAAGGTTTTGCTTTCCGCAGTAGCTTTCTATACCTCCGAATTATCTCTTTTCTTTCTTCTCCTAAGTCAACCGCGATCATAGAGTAAATTTAGTCAGAATTTGTGTTCTAGGCTTCAAATATTTTCAAGAGAATATTGTTGCATTAAAAAGTATTCCACTTACCTTTGCATTCCATTTTCAAACACATAGGCGGATGTGGCGAAATTGGTAGACGCACTAGACTTAGGATCTAGCGCCTCCGGGCATGGGGGTTCGAGTCCCTCCATCCGCACAAAAGGAACCCTCGGTCGCAAGATTTGAGGGTTTTTATTTATTGTCAACATAAAAAGAGTTAGTAGTGGATATCACGTTAGACAAAAAAGATTCGAATGTCGCTTCAATTAAAGTTAAGCTAAACGAAGCTGATTATCAATCGAAGGTGGACGAAAAGATCAAGGATTATAGCAAGAAGGCTCAGATCAAGGGTTTTCGTCCTGGCAAAGTTCCACAAGGAGTAATCAGAAAAATGTATGGAAAGTCGATCTTGCTTGACGAAATCAATCACTTGGTTGGCCATGCAGTGCAAGATTACATCAAAGACAATGAGCTTAAGATCTTAGGCGAGCCCATCCCTAATCAAGAAGCAATCAATCAAGTAGACTGGGATACTCAAAACGACTTTGAATTCGAATACAACATTGGGTTGGTTGACGAGTTTGAGGTAACCCTTGACAAGAAAGTCAAAGTGACGGCTTACGAGATCGACACTGACCAAAAAGTACTGGATGAGACCTTGGAAAATGTCAGAACACAATTTGGCAGCATGACCAATCCAGAGAAAAGCGAAGAAGGTGATATTTTATTCGGTACGCTGAAGCAAGATGAGTTCTCGCATGACACGACGATCGATCTGAGCGAGCTAACCAAAGCCAATGCTAAAAAGCTCGTTGGTAAAGGAAAAGGTGACGAGATCAGTATCGACCTATCAAAACTGTACAAAGAAGAGGCCAAAAGAGCGGCTCAATTGGGCAAAACTGCTGACGAGCTCGCTGGCATGGACATGACCTTCACGTTTGAAGTGAAGAACGTGAATAGAAAAGCCTTGGCAGAAATCAATCAAGAGCTTTTTGATAAAACCTTCGGCCCGAATACCGTTACAAGCGAAGAGGAGTTCATGGCCAAGATCAAAGACACCATTTCTGAAAATTATAGCAGAGAAACACAGGGGTATTTGACCAAATCCATCCAAGACACCTTGGTTGAAAAGACAAGCATCTCACTCCCTGACGAGTTTCTAAAGGAATGGTTGAAGCTAACAGGCGAAGGTAAAGTAACGGATGAGGACATCCAGAAAGAATACGGCATCTACGCCGATCAGCTGAGATGGAACTTGATTTCTGGTGAAATAGCCAAGCAAAACGACATCAAACCAGAGCATGAAGACATCAAAGCCGCTACTCGTCAGATGATCGAAGCCCAATTCATGGGTTCGGGCATGGGACAGTTTGCTGATCAGATGGACGCTTTTGTTGAGAACTACCTGCAAGGAGAAAACGGACAGAACTACATGAAAATGGCCGAGCAAGTTCAAGGAGATAAAGTGATTGAATTCATCAAGGAGAAGATCAGTATCACGAACAAAAAAGTGAGTCTTGACAAATTCAAAGAGATTGTTGAGAACTAAAGTAACTTACAGCATGTTAAAAAAGAGTCCTTTGGTAAAAGGGCTTTTTTTTTAAATTTGTTAGGCTTAGCGCAAGAGAATCGAATGATAAACAAAGAAGAATTTAGAAAGTACGCCATCCATAATCAGGGTGTGAGCGGAACTAGTGTAGATAAGTACGCCAATTACATTGAAAACATGACCCGATCAGTGATCGAGGAAAGACCAACTCGTTTTGCCGAGATCGACGTCTTTTCACGTTTGATCATGGACAGGATCATCTTTTTGGGTATGCAGGTAGACGAAAACATCTCCAATATTATTACAGCACAGCTCCTCTTTTTAGAGTCTGTAGACCCTAACCGAGACATTGTCATGTACATTAATAGCCCGGGTGGATCTGTCTATGCAGGCTTAGGTATGTACGACACCATGCATTTTGTAAAACCTGATGTGGCCACCATTTGTACAGGTCTAGCGGCTTCTATGGGTGCGGTGCTACTTGCTGGCGGTGCAGAGAACAAGCGATCGGCTTTACAGCATTCACGCATCATGATTCACCAACCGATGAGTGGCATGCAAGGTCAGGCTTCTGATATGGAAATTTCCTTGAAGCAAACCTTAGAAGTGAAAAAAGATTTGTACAACATTCTTTCAAAGCACTCAGGTCAAACCTATGACAAGATCGAGAAAGATTCTGACAGGGATTATTGGATGAGAGCTGCTGAGGCGAAAGAATATGGCCTCATTGACGAGGTTTTAGTAAGAAAATAAAGATTATGGCAGAGGTTACCTGTTCATTTTGTGGGCGAAATAAAAAGGATGTTGACCTGATGATCTCAGGCATTCATGCGCATATATGTAATCATTGTATTACACAGGCGAATCAAATCCTTTCCGAAGAATCGAAAACGAAGTCATCGGATGATGCCCCCAAATTCAACCTGATCAAACCAGTCGAGATGAAAAAATATCTCGATCAATACGTGGTGGGTCAAGATGAAGCCAAAAAGGTAATCTCTGTTGCTGTGTACAACCACTTCAAGCGCCTCACTCAAAAGAAGATAGAAGATGATGTTGTCATCGAAAAATCGAATATCATCATGGTGGGTGAAACAGGCACGGGGAAAACGTACATCGCCCGAACGCTAGCCAATATTTTGCAAGTACCCTTTTGTATCGCCGATGCCACCGTTCTAACAGAGGCCGGTTATGTCGGTGAAGACGTAGAAAGTATTCTTACACGCTTATTGCAATCGGCCGATTACGATGTAGAAGCGGCCGAAAGAGGGATCATTTACATTGATGAGATCGATAAGATTGCCAGAAAATCAGACAATCCTTCGATTACACGAGATGTAAGTGGAGAAGGTGTTCAGCAGGCTTTATTGAAATTATTAGAAGGCACAGCGGTCAACGTTCCTCCTCAAGGAGGTAGAAAACATCCTGATCAGAAGATGATTTCCGTTGACACCAAGAACATTTTGTTCATCTGCGGAGGTGCATTTGATGGCATTACGCGAAACATTGCCAACCGATTGAATACGCAACCGCTAGGTTTTGCCTTGAAAAAAGAATCTCATTTAGAGATTGACCGAGACAATCTGCACCAGTACGTCAATGCGCAAGACCTGAAAAACTTCGGGTTGATTCCCGAATTGATCGGTCGATTACCCATCGTCACGCACCTCAATCCATTAACCATTGATATTCTCAAGAGCATTTTAACTGAACCAAAGAATGCCTTGACGAAACAGTATGCCAAGCTCTTTGAAATGGAAGACATCAGCCTTGATTTCGATGATGATGCGCTCGAGTACATTGTAGAAAAGGCAATGGAGTTTAAACTAGGGGCAAGAGGTCTACGCTCGATCTGCGAAGCCATCATGACAGAAGCCATGTATGAGTTACCATCAGATGAGCATGCGAATTCACTGCATATTGACAAAGACTATGCAAAAGAGCAGTTCGAAAAATCGAAGTTTAAAAAGCTGAAGGTAGCGTAGGGCGTTGGGCGTTGGGCGAAATAACCAACGCCACGCTATTCAAAAGGAACATACTTCCTTATTCACCGTTTTCAACCTAGCCGAAGTATTCGACAAAGTTTCGTGGTGTCTCGTAAAGTTTGAGGGAGTGCAACTCCCCTTTTTCGGAGATGTCCTTGATCTTAGGAGCGAGGATCTTCCAAAATTCCATTACCAAGATCTCACAGCTTGCCATTTTACCCTGCATAAAATCTACATCGAGATTGAGGTTTTTATGATCGACCTTGTCAATGATCTCTTCTTTGATGAGGATGGATAAGGCTTTGAGGTCAATGACAAAACCAGTTTCAGGATCAGGATCTCCTTTGACCGTAGTAATGAGTTCGAAGTTATGCCCATGCCAATTCACATTCGCGCAGGGTCCAAAAACCTCTACATTCTTTTCTTCGCTCCAGTTCGGATTATACAGTTTGTGTGCTGCATTAAAATGTTCTTTCCGACTTACGTAAACCATGTACTCTGAATTTGACGGCAAATATACGCGCTAAATCTGTAACTTTGTTCATCAAAAAGGCGCATCATGATCGTAGTTACCGGAGCAGCAGGTTTTATAGGAAGTTGTCTTGTCAGCAAGCTCAACCAAGAAGGATTTAATGACATTATTGTCGTGGATCATTTTGGTGATCCTGAAAAACAAAAAAACCTTGAGGCTAAGCAGATCAAGGCCTATGTCGAGCGAGCCGAGTTCATTGAGTGGCTTGACGTGCAGCAAGATCGGGTAGAATTCATCTTTCATTTAGGTGCTCGAACTGACACAGCAGAATTCGATTACGACCTACTCGAGGCACTAAATACGGAATACAGCAAACAGGTATGGCAAAAGTGTATCGACTACCAAATTCCTCTAGTTTATGCCTCATCAGCCGCTACCTATGGTTTAGGAGAGCTTGGTTATGCTGATTCGCACGACATTATCCCCAATCTCAAACCGCTAAACCCTTATGGAGAATCCAAAAATGAATTTGACAAGTGGGTTTTAAAACAAGAGAAAACACCATTTTTCTGGGCAGGCTTAAAATTCTTCAATGTTTACGGCCCAAATGAATACCATAAAGGAAGAATGGCTTCCGTGATCATGCATGCCTTCAAACAAATCTCAGCAACCGGTCAAATGAAGTTATTCAGATCGCATCATCCTGATTTTAAAGATGGTGAACAGATGCGTGATTTTGTCTACGTTAAAGACGTGGTCGAGGTGTGTTACTTCCTGATGCATCACCGTAACGATCCGTCGATCTATAATTTAGGCAGCGGGCAGGCCAGAACTTTCTTAGATCTGGTGAAAGCAACTTTCCGAGCCATGGATAAAGAGGAGTCTATTTCGTTCATCGATACCCCTGCAGACATCCGGGATAAATACCAATACTTCACTGAAGCCAAGATGGATAAACTCAAGCAAATTGGCTTCACTAAACCTTTTACCTCTTTAGAAGCGGGCGTCTCTGACTACGTTCAGCATTATTTGCAAGAGGGAAGTTATTTTTAGGAATAATATTTGCAGTGTTTTGTACATTGTAACAGCTTTTAATCAAAAACTATGAAAAAACTACATACACTAAGTCTAACCTTGGTGGTAGCCTTCTTCCTCGCTTCTTGTGCAAGCGGTGGAGCTAGCGCACCAAAATCAGGAGACTCTGAAAAAGATTATTCGAACTATACTTCTCTGATTCAAGTATTACGCTCTGTACCAGGTGTACAAGTTTCTGGGACACTCTCAAACCCTAACATCGTCTTAAGAGGCGGTGGAAGCGGCGGGGTCAATAACTTACAGCCACTTTTCGTTATTGACGGGCAGCTTGTCGGTACGAGTTATGAACAAGCCAATGCACTGGTAGCACCCGATAACATTAAATCTGTTAGGGCATTGACTGGCCTGGCGGCGACGAATCGCTACGGGCAAGAAGGTGGTGGAGGTGTGATCTTGATCACGACCAAGGCAGCCGATAATAAATAAAATTTATGAGAGGATCATTGGATAATGATCCTCTTGAATATTCTTCTCTCCCCGAGGCTTGCCTCCACAATGTATAGGCCTGCTTTCAACGCTTGGGTTTGAACTCTATGTTCAGTACCACCGCTTACATTGGCTAATTGCTCTACATGAACATTCCTTCCATTTAAATCAATTAATCGCAGGGCGACATTTACCCCTTGAAAAGCACCCGAGAATCGAAGGTAAAATTCGTTGGTGGCATTCACCGGGTTTGGATAAACCGTCATGTCTGCCACTTCTTCAGACTGATTCGGTAGACTTGATGTAACAACGTTCTCAAAATAGGTCAGGGCATAGTCAAACGCCTTTTTACCAATGTATTCGCCCATTAAGCGACCAGGTAAATCATCTGCCGGAGGATGGATTCCTCCCCAAATTCGAGATAAACTGGTTTGATCTGATGCATCACGATAGGTCGCCCATTGCAAATGAACATCGACACTTGGTCCTTCTTCAAAGACCAAAAACTCATTCTTTGGTGCCGTGAATTCTCCCACTCCTCCCGGAAAGAACTCATCCCCCGTAAGTCTGGTCATGACTTCGGCTGCCGCTCTTGAGAAGGTTGAATGACCAGAAACATAGCCCGCAAATGGAGGTGTAACGAAGGAGGGACGTTGATATGGCCACCAATTCTCAGCTAAGATCCAATCAACCCCAGCCACATCTACCTCAGGATCATCAATATAATCAGGCCCTTTCCATGTATACAGCTTGATCTTACCCACATGTTCGTTATTCTGTCCTGCAAGCGGATCGCCTTCCTTGACTACCTCCACATAACCGGCATATAAAGGGATACCATGTTCATGATAGGACATTTCATTAGGATCCGAACTCTGTCCTTTATCTGCCATATATCGAATGGCCGAAACGGGACGGATATAATCATAGTAGCCTTTAACACTCCAGGCAGCCACAGCGGCATCATGCATGGCTCCACCTAGCGTAAAATAGGATACAATGTCCCATTCGAGATCCGATAACTCTCTACCCTCTCCTCCTAGTCGTTTTTCGAGCAGGTCGTGATCTGACACGTAATTGAGGATGGTATACCAGTGGCCTGGAGGTGTCTCTGAATCAGGACCATCGGCCCAGAATTCTGCCAATACCCGGGCATAATCCTCTCGCGGTACAATATTCTGTTCATACGGTTCACCGGTATGCGGATTAAGCTCATGGCCTTCACCGGGGTCACCTCCCTCAAAGGTGTCATAAAACTCCTGAAAATCAGCATATTCCCTTGGATAGTTATCAATGCTGTAGTTCCCTTTTGCCCCGGGAGAAATATCCCACATGACCCCATCATCACCCAAGTGACTTTGCCAGATAGCCACCATGGTGAATCCCCATTTGTACTCATCTGCCAGTTCTGTATCTAGCATTGGTGGCGTTCCAGGATCAACATAAATATTGAACTCATCACCCTCTTTGGTTCGGGTGACTTTATCACTTTCATCCAGCGCAAAAGGCCATACATTCCCCCATTCTGGGCTTAGGAAATCGGGGGTATTATCGCTGACTACATTTCCAGATTGATCGATAAAAACATCCAAGGTCAAAGGCTGCCAGTTGTTGGGAGACGACATATTTGGGTTACCGTCACCATTCATTACCAAAGGATCATTCTTCGGTTCGTAAAAGAGGTTGGCGTAGTCATTCTCTTGGTTGGCACCGTCCAGATAACCATATTCGATCATGCAGGAACCAATGTAATTTCCTAAGGCACGCGGATCATTACTCGAGAAATCAGTAGAAGTAAACGATACATCGTAGCCCAATTCTTCCATCAGGGCCTCTATTCTAGCCATCACTTCAACCGCACCTGGGCTTATGGCAAACCGATTCGTCAGCATGCGATAAGCAGCATAGCTAATGGCAGCTTTGATATCGTCTTGATCTTTAGCCCATGAGGTGTTGGCTTCGTAGGCGCAAAAATAGCCATTCTTCTCTTTTCCTAATAAAAAAGTAGATAGGTTAGGATCAAACACAGCATAGGCATCGAACATGGCTGCCGAGGTGTGAAAAAGGTTTCGGGCATGCACCGTAGGGCGAGCAAAATCGTTGCGAATGGCATGCAAGAGCTCCTCATTCCATGTACGCGCAATGGAATGGGATAGATCGAATGTAAACGATTGATCAGTAACAGTCGGCACTAGTTCCTTTTGCTCGACACGGTCACCTTCCACAAAAGTATATAACAAGTTCGCTGATAACTCCTGATACCTATCTATATTACCACTCGGCCATTCGATCACTAGCTCATCGATAGAACTGAAGTCATCGAGCCCAAAATGCATGGGCTTAAAACTTTGTCTTCCTACTCCAACGCCATTATACAATTGCTTATATTTTTTACCTCCCAATGTGATCGTCACTTCCGAACCCAAACCATTTAAATTTGACTCTGTTCCCTCGAAATAAAGCTGCACCCAATTTCTACGATCATTACCACTTCCATTAATTGTCGTATTCCTTAACAGAAAGGGTTCATTGTTACGATTACTGAACAATAGATCAATATCGCCATCGCTGTCAAAATCAAATGATTCCAAGCCGAAAGCTCCACCTTCCTTATAGACACCGGATTGTGTAGAGATGTCAGTAAAAATATCTCGATTCTGATCCAGACGATTAGAAAAAAAGTAATTGAAGTCATTGTCTCCATAGGTTGCCACGGCCATGTCGGCATCCAGGTCATGATCAGCATCAAAAAAAGCAATATCCCAGCCCCAAGCAGTATTCTCAATACCTAGCGCATCCGCACGTTCTTCGAAAGAATACTCATTACCTTGTTCGGTATTGGCTGCTTCATATTTTCCCATGTAAAATGGATTGGGCGCATTGAAATGAATATTGGTTACATACAAATCATAAAGCAAATCATTATTATAATCACCCAAAGCAATGCCCATTCCATTTCCTGGATCATCTATACCCAATTGCACGGCAATATCTACAAATACTCCACCATCATTTCTGAATAAACTATTTGGAAAACCGTCATTGCTTACGTAAAGATCCCAATCTCCATCATGGTCATAGTCAACTGGCATAGCAGTCCAGCTCGGGTCAACAACGTCAACACCTAATGTTGCCGCTTTTTCAGTGAATGTTTCATCTCCATTATTCTCATAATACCTATTGTGTGTCCTAAAGTCAGAAATATAGAGGTCTAGGTCACCATCATTATCGAGATCCCACCACAGGCCTGTACTACTATAACATTCTTCACATCCCCTTACTCCGGCAGATTTGGTCACATCCTCAAATGTGCCGTCTCCCAAGTTTTTATATAAATAGTCAAAACCGTCATTGCCTAAAAAGAGATCAATATATCCATCTCCGTTAAAATCTCCCCACGAGGCACCAGAAGTAATACCGACTAGATCGTCGTATTTTGAATTGCGTGTGTGTTGGTTGTGCAGATTGGCTGCTACTGTCACATCAATAAATCGTCCTGTACCATCGTTGCGATACAATCTTGACCAAGTTGCTGGGTCATTCGCATCATAAATGTCGTAGGCGGTAAAGTATACATCGAGATGACCATCATTATCATAATCTGCAACAGCCACTCCCTGTGAGGCTTTAGTATTACTCAATTCGCCATAGTCTGTGTAATCGAGAAAACTTTGAGCCGATAGATTAGTAGCAAAAAGACCCAAACTCAACAAAAAGAAAACCGTCCTACACATCATATTCGACCATTTTACGCAGTCAAAGATAAAAAAAAGGGGCTACCAATGGTAGCCCCTTTTTATAATATAGTACTAACAGATTATTGTTTTTCTAATCTGAGCGTTCGGTTACCAAAAGAACCAGCAGCAACTGTTACTGTATGACGAATGATGAGCTGATGATTAGCGCATTCGAAAGTAAAGTTTCCGCCACCAGCATCTAGGAAGGTGATCGTTCCAAAAGATGGGTTAGTCCATCCAGCTGTATTAGCTGCAGGAGTCAACGTTTGATCCGAATTTATAGACACTACATAGTCTCCAGATCCTTGGTTGTTTCCAGTATTCCCCTGGAGATTCTGAATGGTAATGTCATTCTCACCAGGCCCAGCCACTACCGTAACTACTTGTCCAACTTCAAACCAACCATTACCAAAGGTTACGACATATTGACCAGGGTAAGTTGTCACATCGGGTTCACCAGGACATGCAATAGTCAAAGAGAATCGCATGGCATTAAAATACCCTGCAGCCTCTAGGTTCTCTTGCGTATTTCCTGTGAACACATTGTTTTCAAAGTCAGCCGTAAGTTCTTCCATTGTGAAGACAACACCGTCATTTCGTGTTGCAGTCGCAATAAAACGGAAACTCTGACCAAACACAAAGGTACTTACATCAACACCCAAACCAGCCGCAACACTAGCAGCAGTAATGTTAATTGGCACACCATCAGCTCCACCAAAATCAGTGATAGTACTCACTGCAGTGGTATCTGTTACCCCATTATTGTCCTTATCACCACCGATCACGCTTACCGTGTAAGAGCTCAAGTTGTTATTAGGATCCCAAACAGGGATATCATAAGTCCACGAATCGGGACTAGTCGCACCGATCAATGGATTGAACGGATCTACGAAACGAACGAATCCACCTCTTTCTAATTTGAAGAACACTTCATTATTGAACGAATCTTCATCTGTACAAGCGACAGATACGATCAGTGCCAATAATGCGGTCCATAATATATTCTTTTTCATATTTCTTAACATTCAAATTATTAGTTAACGAAACCTGGAGGGTTAGTATCCCAAAAAACACGGTCAGTCAAGGACTTATTTTGCGCAAAGTCAGGATTGGAATTTGAGTTCTGCTCTGACTCTGGATACAACAAAGATCTCGGGAATACACCACCTGGTGTCACTTGATCTTGCAAGAACGAAGGATAACCTGTTCTTCTGTAGTTGTTGTAAGGCAATAATCCTTGCGTAAACGAAGACAGATACCACTCTCTGATGATGATGTCTAATTGACCAGCCGCATCTTCTGCAGCATATTCTGCCAATACTTCTGTAACATAATCATCAATCTGTGCATTTGTCATGCCAGAAGGGTTGAAAGCTCTAACTTTCGCCATGGCAATTCGAATACCTGTTTCCAAGTAAGTTGTTGGGTTACCTGTTGTTCCGAGCGTCAATGCCGCTTCAGCTAACATGAAGTGTGTCCATGAAGACAAGTGAATTGGCGCAAATGCACCTGCACCGCTTGCTCCAGAAGCTAAGGCTGCAACACCTTGTCCCTCATCAAAAGCTCCACCTGCAGGATAGATCCCGTAAGTAGTTCTTAAGTTTTGGTCACCTGGGATACCTTCATCATCTGCATGGTCTCTTGCATAGTAACCGTCGCCCACATGACAGAAGTCATAACGCGCAACACCTAAACAAGGTACCAAATCAGGGTTCTCATTGACTAAGTCTCTGTTGGTTTGTCTGTAGAAATAGTAAACTAATCTTGGGTCTGCAACAGACATTGAATCCTTCATGTAAGAAATCAATCCATTACTTTGGTATCCACCAGCACCGTTGATGTAGTTACCCGTAAATAGTGGGTGTCTACTTTCAACTGGAGGTCCGTTAGTACCATAGTTGAACTGGAAATCTTCACCGATCTCATCGATCAATTCACCACCAGCAACCAAGCTGTTGATAGTCGAAGTTGAAGCTCCTGCATCAACCAAACGCGTCTGAAGGGCCATTCTCAATTTAACCGTATTGGCAAATTTTACCCAGTCAGCAGCACTTCCACCGAAGAAATCGTTCACTGGAGCTCTACCACCTGCTTGTAAATTGGTAATACCTTCATCAAGCATCGCTAATATACCCGCATAGATCTCTTCTCCACTGTTCAAACCTGGATTAGGGAATTCTTCTGGCTGATTCGCTTCAGTAAACACGGCTGAACCAATGTAATCCACAAGGTTCAAGTACATTACCGCTTGCATTACTTGCGCTGCGCCGTAGTGATAGGTAAACCCATCTCTTTCTGCGAACACCTTCAAACCTTCAAGTTGTGTACCTGTTGTGTAGGTCTGACTCCACACACCATTCATCGTTCCCGCGCCAAACGCGTAGAAACCAAATTGGTTGACCATTCTCATCGTTTGGTCAGTAGTGAAACCCATTGAGTTCATCTGGTTTCTAAAAGTGAACTGCACCGTATTGAATAGCAAGTCAACATCTGCAGACTCAAGCGTCAATACATCAGGATTCTCTTGCAATTCCATGTCGAATGTCTCACATGCACTCACTATGAGTACTGCAAAGACAAGTAAAAAAGTTTTATATGACTTAAATAACATTTCCTTCTAGTTTATAGTGTAAGGTTCAAACCTAAAGAGAACTGTCTCATTGTAGGGTCAGATTGTGTATCAAAACCTCTACCATTCGAGCTGTTTGAGCTTACTTCAGGGTCAAAATTCATGTGCTCAGGGAAATTAAATGCTCTGAACCACAAGTTCTGTACGTTGAAAGACAAGCTAGCACTCTGGAAAGGAGATCTGTCGATCAAACTCTGCGGTAAGCTGTAGTTCAAGTTAATCTCTCTAATTCTCAAACGAGTTGCATCAAACACCAAGTTATCGTTCACATCGATTGTGTTGATAAAGTACAGGTCATTAGCACCGATCTGAATGTTGTTACGGATCTTTTGACCGTTTTCATCCAAGATGACTTCACCTGTTCCTGGGTTACCGTAGAAACCTGGAAGAATGTAAGACCCTTCTCTGTCTTCAGTATCTTTCGTTACCCCTCTTCTTAACAAGTTAGAAGCAGTTTGTGAGTAAACATCACCACCATGGGTATATTCAACCTGAATGTTCAAGCTCCAGTTTTTGTAGTTCAAACCGTTGATCATTGTGTATTGGAAATCCGGGTTTGGATCACCTACAACTTTGTCATTCAATGGTGTATCATAATTAGGAATGATTTTACCATTTGAAGGGTTGATCAACAAGTTACCATCCTCATCTCTTACTGCATAGCTTAATCTAAACACAGACAAAGGCTCACCTTCGATAGCGTAGTTCAAACCGTTCGCTAGGTTAATGAATTCTTCAGGAAGATCAATTACCGTTGTTTCGTAAGTAGTGAAGTTGTTGATGATTCTCCACTCGAAGTTGTTTGTTCTGATTGGATACACAGTGATTTGTGCTTCCAAACCTTTCGTATCAATACGACCTGCGTTGATAGTAGTGCTAGTAAAACCAGTTGTAGAAGGTAATGATCTACCCAATACTTGGTCTTCACTAATTCTTTTGTAAACACTCAAATCAACGTCTACTTTGTAATCAAATAGTTTCGCATTCACACCCGCTTCAAATTCTCTCAATTGCTCTGGTCTCAAATCTGGATTTGGACGGAAAGTAGAGATCGCGTTTGTTGAAATGTTAGTACCACTTGGCGTTACAAATGCTTGTGCATTAGCACTCAAAGTAGCTCTTGTTTGGAAAGCACCAGGATAACCTGCTGACGTTCCGTAACCGAATCTAACTCTTAATGAGTTCAATGTGCTAGACTTCAAGCCATCCCATACGTCCGTTGGAACGAATGAAACAGAAGCAGAAGGATAGAATAATGCTCTATTTTCTTCTTCTACCTGAGAACCCCAGTCATTTCTTCCACTCAAGGTAACGAATAGGTAGTTTTTATAAGCCAATTCTGCTTGACCATATAAACCAACGATGTTCGTTCTTCTATCCGTGTTTCCACCTGGTTGGTGATCGGTGAAGTTACCGTGTCTAAAGAAGTTGTAAACAACCTGTCCTGTCGAGTTAATACCGAAAGAAGAAGAGTTGAAACTTCTCATGTTCAAACCAGCCTGAACGTTCAATTCAAGGTCGTTACCCAATTTTAAGGCGTTACCTGATACCAAGAAGTTATGGTCAAAGTTTTGAACTGTACCTGAGCTTGAGCTCATGCTACCAATACCTTGTTGTTGCAATCCACCTTTATTTCTTGTAAAGAAGTTAGTGTTCTGGTAATAATCAATACCAAAACGGTACGACACGTTCACTTTGTCAGTAATGTCAAAAGTCAACTGCGCTTTACCTAAGAATCCTTTACGCTCAGCCTTACTTTGCGTGTTTTCTAACTGCCATCTTGGGTTTTCCAAATCTGGTCGGTAGAATACAGTTGATCCATCAACTGGATTGCTATAAGGAAGCCCTTGAATGTCTAAGTTTCTTGGTAGATACAATAGTCTATCAAAGAAGTTGAATGTAGGTCTTCTTCTATCATTTTCAGAGTAGCTGAAGTTTGTAGACAATCTTAAACGATCTGTAATTTCAGTGTTCACACTAGATGCGAAGTTGAATCTTCTTAACTGGTTTTCTTTGATATAACCTGTTTGGTCAACATAAGCAGTACTGAAACCAATAGAAGTTTTACCTACTGTTCCGTTTGCATTGATACTTGTGTTTGAACCATAATTGTTTTCAAAGAAATCTGCTACGTTGTTTTCGAAAGCTTGGTAAGGCACGTCGCCTTGAAGCTCAGGGAAAACCACATCTAAACCAGGTACACGTCCTGTTGCATAGTGACCAGGTACAGTGTAGTTATCAGAAAAACGACCACCCCAGTTACCAATAAAGGTTACGTTCGGAAAGTTGTCAGATCCTTGTCCGTAGGTATTTTGGAAGTCAGGTAAGTTAGATACCTGGTTCATCACTACTTGTTGGTTGAAAGTAATGTTGAAATCTCCGTCACGACCACTAGTTGAACCAGTCTTTGTTGTAACGATCAACACACCATTTCTACCTTCCTGACCATAAAGGGCAGAAGCAGAAAGACCTTTCAAAATATTGATGTCTTCAATATTGTTAGGATCCAAATCTTGGAAACGTGCGAAATCATAGAATACACCATCAACAATTACTAGTGGGTTGTTATTACCCGTAGCAGAAGAAAGCCCTCTAATGTTGATGTTTGGCGCTTGACCTAGGAAACCACCTGGGTAGGAGATTTCTACACCTGCCACTTTACCTCTAAGTAGTCTACCTACTTCAGCTTCAGGTCTCGATTCTAATAGGTCTTTTTCGACCTGGCCAATTGCGTAACCCAAGGATTTTTTCTCTCTAGCGATACCTTGAGCTGTTACCACAACTTCTCCAAGTGCCACGGCATCAGGAGCGAGTGTGATGTTGATTACATTTTGGTTACCTACGGTAATTTCTTGCGTAACATAACCTAAGTAACGGAAAACAAGCACTGAATTATTAGATACACCAGGTAATGTATAATTACCATCTGCATCTGTAGCAGCACCTTGAGTCGTACCCTTAATAAGGATATTAACTCCTGGTAGTGGCAGTCCGTCGTCGGAGCCCGTAACCTTACCGGAAACAGACCTTGTCTGAGCAAACACAACGTTCGCAGACATGAAAGCCACTAACATGAAAAACGTCAGTAAATTCCTATTCATACTGTTTTCATTTTAGTTAGTAAAAGTTTATTTGTTTGAATTGAAAGGATAAACATAGCCTAAAAAGTTATTAATCAATAACATTTTGAAAACAAATCAGGCAAACGGTTTCCATGAAGGAAAACACAATTTTCTGCCCTTAGAACGAAACAGAGGCGATTTTAAAATTTTGTTTGGCTTAGTAAGGGTAATCGAAGTGACAGGAAACAGGCTACTCAGAAGCTTCAGGAAACAATTTCTTAATTTCTGTTAAAACCTTTTCGAACAGTTTACGTTCAGAATAATGTGTGAAAATGGGCATTTTATAGCCCCTATCTTCTCTTATCCTTAGTTTTATCAGGCTTTTTTCTCCATGTCTATCGCTTTATTCCGAACCGAAATAGATGTAGGTACATATTACTCATGGAGTGCAGGAATTACCAAATTTTCTTCGGTTTAACATTTTTTTAGAAAATTCACCCCACAAACCACTAAGCTTCAAAAAAATACTCGAGTAGTTCAATTTGGTTTAAACGCACGACCTTGATCGGCCGTCTCTACCTTCGCTTGGCCTTTCCTCTCTATTCAATGAAACAACAAAGGGGAAAGCCGCTTGACTTCCCCCTTTCCTTATGCTCATCTCTAGAGTGTCTTTGTCTACTATTTCAACCAAATTTTCTTCGTGATGATCGCCTCTTCATTGAGCACCATCCGAAGGATGTAGATACCCGGAGCCAGGCCCGAAAGTTCTTTGCCGTAGCGATAATTGCTCGTGGCTAAATTGCGAAATTTATCTGTGCTATAGACCTTCCCTTTCATATCGAGTAGTTCTATGCTCAATTGGGTTAAGGCGATGCCTTGTATATCGACTTGAATCCTTTCCTCTACAGGATTAGGGTAGATGTTCACAGCAGCCTCTAGCGCTGGAGAGGGCTCGTCATCAATGGCCGTAACGGTGATCTCAAATGGGTTTGAGAATCTATTACAAATTTCATCGTAGACCAATAGCTGATAGCTGCCCGGTTCTTCAGTTTCGTATTGTCTAGTCGTTTCATTCGGAATCGCTATACCATCTTTGAACCACTGATAGCGATCTCCTATCTGCTCAGAAACCATAATTCCTTGCTGCTGGATGACATTAAAAGGATCAATTGTATTCACTACAATGTGCACATCTCTGACATAGGCATCAGGAGCTTCTGTTCCCTCTACTTCCAGTTCAACGGCGAACGTTCCTTCCGCTTCAAATGAGATCGCTGCACCTGCCAGAGGTCCTGTGCCATCATTCTCAACGGCTTGTCCATTGGCAGCCCAAAAACTAGCCCTCACTGGCCCAGTACTTTTGTTTTCAAAAAAGGTCAACCCAGCCGCACAACCATATTGAAAATCAAAATCAGCAAAAAGTGTCTCTTCACAGGTTTGTTCTAGCCAACCCGAAGCATTCGTAACTTGGCTATTGGTTCCGATGGTGAGCGTCGCCTCGCCAACATAATCGACATTGTTTACGGTCATAAAATCTTGACAGACCTTTTGATGGCCGCTGACAGAGAAACGGTTTCCACCAGCGCCGGTGATGCTTGTGCGTTGATCGGTTGTTCCAGTAGCAATAAATCCCTCCAAGACATTAAAGCTTGCATTCGCTTGTAAATTCAAGCTTCCCCCTTGGCTAATGAACAGGCTATCTGCAAGCGAGGGACTATCGAAGCTAATACTGCCAGCAATGCGTAGCTTCTGTAAAGAAGGTAATTGATCGACCGTCAAGGTTCCATTGACCACCAACTCGGCATTGAGGTCCAAGTTGCCAAAAGTTCCAGTTGCCGTCGCCCCCGATGGGATTTCTAAGAGGATGTTGCTATTGGTTAAGCTGAGCTGTTCAACCCAGCTGATGCTGTTGCGTACTTGAATCACAGCATTGCTAGAGGAAAAGCTCTTGGCTGATGCCGTGCGGGCAATCCAGTTGTCAACGGTCAAAGTATCCCCTGAAAAATTCACATCTCCAGATTCAATGACCAAATCTGCTAATCTCATGCGCCCAACCAGGTCTACTTCTCCTTGCTGGGCATTCACAACAAGCGTTGTGCTGGTCAAATCTGCCCCAGCAAAAACTCTTGCCTGTTCGGCGGATGAAAGCAAAACAACTTCACCGCCCTGCACTGTTACATTTTCATCGGACAGGTATACATCGCCCGCTACGGTCAACTGATTGCCATTTAAGCGCAATTCACCCACCTTATCTCCAAACCAGCTGAACTCAGCCACTGCCGTATTCGCACCCAATTGAATAGTGAAAGGATCTTGTTCGGCTAGTGTGCTAAATGAATTTCGATCAAAGATCACCTGATCATTGCTGGAAGGGGCGACTGATGCCACTGTACCTCCGCTTGAGAGGGACCAATTGGCGGCATCCTCCCAATTTCCAGAGCCTCCGATCCAGTAATAGGTCTGTGGCGCATTATCTTTTTCATATTCAATGACCAGGGCATATTCCTGCACATCGTTGGTGATGCTATTTTTATGGCTCACGGTAAGCGTATAGGCCCCACCTGTGGCTTCAAATTCAATTTTCTCTACATTATCTCGAAAATTATCGCCTTTAGTCGCCGGTTCGCTTGGCACAGCGGGGTCGAGTATCCAGGGCAAATGCGCCTCTCCTTCGCGTGTTACACGCATATCTAGGTCATTGACCAGCATGAGGTCTTCTGGATCTAATTGTGGGGCAACTGGGGTGCCAGGGACATCTGTCCAAACCATTGTCACTTTTACACGGCTGCCTGCCCTAGGTTGAATTGTATAGGTATCTGTTTCTCCCTCTGCAAGGCTGTCGACAATCACCGCTCGGTTGTCACCATTTTCTTTCAACAAGAAATCGGCCATGCCTTTGGTATTGATGAAGCCCCAACCGAATTCATAATCAGGTCCGGCTGCATCACCCGCTTCATGTGCCGTATGAAGCAACAGGGCTTTTAGTGTGGCGGCCTTCATGAATCGACCGTTCGTTTTTTGATGTAATTCTTGAATCAATGCCAAGCTGCCCATCACCACGGGACTCGACATAGATGTACCCTGCAATCTGAGGTAGGCATTGTCGGCACTTGCTGCTGAAGAAAGGATGGATACCCCGGGGGCTGAAATGTCTGGTTTGATCCGTCCATCATCTGTTGGGCCCCAGCTGCTAAAGTTCGACATTTCTATTTGTGTGGGGTTGGTATAACTCCCAGAGAACTTCCGGGTAGCGCCCACCGTCACAATATTTTTAGCCGCACTTTGAAATACGATCTGATCATAGGGGCCATTCGGTGGTTTTGACCCATCGCCAATGCCATTTCTGGAGTTCCCCACTGATTTCACCATGAGATAATAAGGAGCGTTATACACCAACTGATCCCAATTTCTTGCGCTGGAATTATAAAACCCAAATTTCCAATCTTCATTCGGGTCGATGTCTTCATCTCCAAACCATGACCATGAGTTTCCATCTCTACGCCAGCCTGCAGGCACTCCATACGAATGATTGCTCAAGATCATGGTCTCGGCATTATTGGCTAGTTCTTCGGCAATCTCCGCCTCATCGTTGGTGAAATTATAGACAACGGCTCCAGCTTTTGGCGCCATCCCTCTCGCTTCTGAGTTAATCCCTGCACCAATGATGGTACCTGTAACGTGCGTTGAATGATTGACAGGCGCATTGCTTTCAAAATCTCCACCCGGCAATAGTCTATCTTCAAATTCTGCATGACTTTCTCGTGGTCCTCCTGGCTCTTCCCAGATCAGTAAACGCAAGCCTTCTCCATTCAATACCAAGCCCGCATCTCCAGTTATGAGTTGATCTGTATTCACATTGACGGCCGCACCTAGGTTATCTGAGCTTAGATAAATCGGCTTATTGTTGATGACGTCGTAAAGATAAAGTGCAGGTGCATCGTCAAAGGTGATGACCTTGGGCTGCGCTGTTTGCTTGATAAAGGCTTCTACCCGTGTTAACCGATCGGACTGGTATTGATTGATGGTTTGTTGCACTTGCTGAAGTCTGTCCTCCTGTGCAAGTAGACCGAATGCGCAAAACATGAAGAAGAGGAGTAGTCGTTTTCTCATGGTAAACTGGTCGATGAAATTAACCAAATAGTAGCAAAGATGTTAGTAGGCTTGAAGCAAAAAAAAGGCCAGCAATGCTGGCCTTTTTTTATTTAGCTATTCATTACTTGTTGATGCTATAGGTGTATGGATTCGTGAAGGCGCCAACAACTGTTGTTCCTCCATCATCTTGCCAAGCAAGAATCTGAATCTCTACAGACACCCAACTATCACATGACACATAAGACCCATCAGCAGTAGACGCAATACCAATACGTGCTCCACCTGAAGTTACTCGTGGCTGTAGTGCTTGAACTGGAATGGATACTGTTGGATCAGGGATGTCATCACTCAATTCCATGTAGAATGACCTTGGTTTTGCCTCACAGCAAATCGCATACTATAAAATACCGCTGAGCCTGAACACTACTTTTCGATCTGAATCTTCATCAGCGACCTGGGTGTCTTGTGATGCCAACGATTCACCAAAGTAAAGCCGCGCTAACTGATCTGAATTGACCCCTTTTTTTAAGAGCAGCTGCACCACTGCATCAACCCTCTTTTCCGAGAGCCTCAGGTTATCTTCCGCTTCACCAACGGCGTCTGCATAGCCTTCGATTGACACTTTCCAATTAGGGTATGCCTCGAGGAGCTGCACAAGGCTGTCTAAATCAGGGAGATACTTATTCTTGACTTGCCATTGATTCGTTCCGAAGAAAATAGGTGCCCCAATGACCTCATTCATCGGATAGGGTTCAAGGTCAACCCAAAGTGAATCCGATGGCCCTACAATTTCTTTTTTGTAGTAGCCATTCGCGCTAAGCTCGAGCAGCTCGGGTTGCGATTGGATGACCTCACGGTAAACGCCCTTCGCGGCTCTTGCCATGGCTCGTTGTTCATCTTTCCACTGTATGTTGACTTGGCCATCGATTAGATCTGCTGTAGCGGCATCTCTCAAATAGACCTGCTGTTCGAAAAGCGTTAATTCAGGTAGCAAATCTTCAGGAAATCTAAAGCGCTTCATCACTATTTTACCAGAAGGCAAGGTGCTTGAAAAATACGCCCAGCCGTCGATGCTGATGCTGTAACCCATTTGATCTTGTTCGTTGTTGATCGGTTTTCCCAGATTCTCAGGAGTCAACCATCCATTTGCGGTTTTCACTGACCTAAACAAATCGAAACGACCAAATCCGGGTCTCCCATTTGTGGCAAAAAAGAGCGTCACATCATCCGGATAGATGAATGGCGAGGTATCGTCTTTGGTTGTATTGATGTCATTGAGCGGATCGGCTGTGGTCCATCTTCCATTACGCTTCTTCGAGACCCAAATATCTTGCCCTCCTCTTCCGGGTTGCGTACTGACAAAGTACAAGGTTTGTCCATTGCTTGACAAAGAAGGCTGCGACTCCCAAAACCGGGTGTTGATCGTTTCAGGTAGCAGCGAGGGCTCGCCCCAATCATCTCCCTCATGGTAAGCGATGTAAAGATCACAGCCTCCGATATTATTTTTCCGATTACATCCGGTAAAAACGAGTGTCTTGCCATCGGCGGAAATGGCTGCTGTCCCCTCATTTCTTGAGGAATTAATGTTCTCACTAATGATCTTGGGTGTTGCCCAGCCCTCAGCACTATCTCTGGTGATCATGATCTGCTCATCGCCTCCCCAGCTCTTATCCCTTGCGGTAAAGACCAATTGACCGGCAGCATCTAGTGATGGGAAGTACTGTAAATCAAAACGATTCATTTTGGGTGCAAGGTCTTCAAATACCATCTCCTGATCTGACGCTTCTGCGGCTAAGGCATAGTCAATTGAAGCAGAAAGTAGGGCAACATCTTGTGGCACGACATTGTAAATAGGTGCTTCGATCAGATCGAGGTATTGCTTGGCCTGTTCATAGCTTCCGGACGACCATAGGTATTTGGCTAAGTCGTAACTCAGTTTCGATTGAAACTGCGGTTCCAATTTATCAAAACCATTTGAGTAGAGATTTAGCGCCTGGGTCTTCTGGTTTCTACCCAAATAGACTTGCATGAGTAATAAAATGGCCTCATCAAAACTTTTATCCCTATCGATCGCCGAAATGAGGTATGGGGTTGCCTCCGCATTTTGGCCTAGAATGATCAATGACCTCGCCTGCTGATAGTCTTCGATCGCTTTTTTCTTTCGTGAATGCAACTCGGTCTGCCCGATAGCGAGCAAAGGAAGTAAGGACAGTATGAGAATAAGGAGTCGTTTCACATCATGGAATCTGCATAAACTTATGGGTTTGGAGCGAGATATTCCACTTCGGGTGCTCTTTTACATAATCGATGATCTGTGGAAGCATCTTATCTGACTTGTCCCATTCGGGTTGTAGGTAGAGCAAACAATCAGGGTTTACTTTGGCAGCATGCTCTTCTGCCCAGGCAAAATCACTCTTGTTGTATATCACCACCTTCAATTCATCTGCAACATGGTAGAATTCATTCCTTGGCTTCATGAATTTCTTCGGTGAAAAACAGATCCAATCCCACGTGCCAGTCAAAGGGTGAGCACCAGAGGTTTCAATGTTCACTTGCAAATTGGCTTGATCGAGTGCAGTCGTTAATTCGGTCAGGTCATACATGAGTGGCTCTCCTCCGGTAATTATAACCAGATGGCCTTTGTGCGCTCGCGCTCCCGCCACAATGTCTTCAACAGATTGCTTGGGCCATTGCTCTGCATTCCATGAATCTTTTACATCGCACCAGACACAACCTACATCGCAACCTCCCAACCGAATAAAGTAAGCAGGCGTCCCGGTATAGTGACCCTCTCCTTGAATGGTGTAGAAAGCTTCCATGATGGGAAGCTTATTTTCTTCTTTTGTCATATCAACTTTTTTAAAGCAGGTGGCTGTAACTGCTGTTTTTGTTTTCGCCATCCCCAACTTGATCAGGGGCTCCCACAACCTCAGGGAGATTCCCTGCCGATAGCCATCGGGATCATGGGAATGATGGTCAATGCATTATACTAGCTTCTGGCTAGCCAAATAGGTGTTCCACAATAAAGAGGCGATGGTCATAGGACCTACTCCACCGGGAACTGGTGTAATGTATGAACACTTGGGTGCAACCTCGTCAAACTTTACATCTCCTTTTAGCTTGAATCCAGATTTTGTTTCAGTCGATGGCACGCGATGAATACCTACATCGATCACCACAGCTCCCTCTTTCACCATGTCCTCGCTCACAAAACCTTCACGACCGATTGCTACGATCAGGATATCTGCCTGCTTGGTGATCTCTGCCAAATGCTGCGTTCTGCTGTGACATAAGGTTACCGTCGCGTTTCCTGGGTTCGCATTCCTGGACATCAACAGACTAATCGGCGTTCCGACCGTGTGACTTCTACCGATGACCACGCAATTCTTACCCGATGTCTCGATACCGTTTCTTTCCATTAAAAGCATCATGCCTTTTGGGGTAGCGGGTAAAAATGTCGGAAGATCAAGTAACATCTTGCCTAAATTCGAGGGATGGAAGCCATCCACATCTTTTTCAGGGAGTATTGCCTCTACTACCTTTTGCTCATCAATTTGCTTGGGTAAAGGTACCTGAACGATAAAGCCATCGATCTCTGGATCATTGTTCAGCTGGTCGACTGTGGCGAGTACCTCTTCTTCTGAAGTATCTTCCGGCAGGTGGATCAAGGTGGAACCAAAGCCGATCTGCTCACAGGCTTTGACCTTTGCATTGACGTAGGTCTTGCTCGCACCGTCTTCACCAACTAAAACCGCAGCTAAATGTGGCGCTTTACCACCATTCGCTTTGATCTCTTTGACCTTTGCTGCTAGTTCTTCCTTGATCGATTGTGCGGTTGCTTTTCCGTCTAGTAGTTGCATAGTGGTATGGTTTAATAGTGCCCGGTACCTGGTGCACAGCTTACTTCTTTAAATCAATTATTTACCCTTGAACCAATTTCTATTAGTCTAATTTAAGCACCGCCATAAAGGCTTCTTGCGGAATTTCGACATTACCGACCTGGCGCATTCTTTTCTTTCCTTTTTTCTGCTTTTCGAGGAGTTTACGCTTACGCGATATATCCCCTCCATAACACTTGGCCAATACGTTCTTACGCAAGGCTCTTACGGTTTCTCTTGCGATCACTTTGGTGCCAATGGATGCCTGTATTGCGATCTCGAACATTTGCCTAGGGATCAGCTCCCTTAGTTTTTCACAAAGTCGTTTCCCCCATTCATAGGCTTTGTCTCGGTGCACAATGGCAGATAGCGCATCCACCTTATCTCCGTTCAATTGAATATCTAATTTGACCAAATTTGATTGCCTAAAGCCGATCAACTCATAGTCCAAGGAGGCATAACCTCTTGATATGGTTTTCAGCTTATCGAAGAAATCAAAAACGATCTCAGCCAAAGGCATTTCGAAGGTAAGCTCTACGCGGTCAGAAGTGAGGTAAACCTGATTCTTGATCTGTCCCCTTTTCTCCATACATAAGCCAATGATTGAACCAACATAGTCAGACTTTGAAATAATCTGCGCACGAATGAAAGGCTCTTCTAAGTGCGACATGACGTTGAATTCCGGCAACTCAGATGGGGCATTCACCATTTGAATTGACCCATCATTCATGATGGCATGGAACTGAACCGATGGCACTGTAGTGATCACGGTCATGTCGAACTCTCGTTCGAGTCTTTCTTGGACGATCTCCAGGTGGAGCATCCCTAAAAACCCACAACGGAACCCAAACCCTAAAGCTGCAGAAGTTTCAGGCTCCCAAACCAAAGAAGCATCGTTTAGCTGAAGCTTTTCCATGGAAGCCCGTAATTCTTCGAAATCGGATGTCTCTACCGGATAGATCCCCGCAAAGACCATTGGTTTTACATCTTCGAAGCCTTTTATCAATTCTTTCGTAGGATTGGCCTGATGGGTAATGGTATCTCCCACTTTAACTTCTTTCGCTACTTTAATACCGGAAATGAGGTAACCCACATTACCAGCTGACATCTCTTGCTGAGGCTTTTGTTGCAAGCCTAATATGCCGATTTCGTCAGCAAAATATTCTTTGCCCGTGTTGACAAACTTGATCTTATCCCCCTTTTTGATTTTTCCATTGAACACACGGAAGATGACTTCGATCCCTCGAAATGAGTTGAAAACCGAGTCAAATATCATCGCCTGAAGAGGCTCTTCTGGATCTCCCTTTGGGGCAGGAATTCTTTCGACAATGGCTTCTAGTATCTCGTCGATTCCAATACCTGCTTTTCCGCTGGCAAGAATCACATCTTCAGGGTCACATCCGAGCAATTCAACTACCTGATCGGTCATCTCTTCCGGCATAGCACCTGGTAAGTCGATCTTATTCAATACCGGAATGATCTCCAGGTCATGCTCAAGGGCTAAATATAAATTAGAAATGGTTTGGGCCTCAACGCCTTGAGAAGCATCGACGATCAACAAAGCACCTTCACAAGCTGCAATAGAACGTGACACCTCATACGAGAAATCCACGTGTCCGGGAGTATCGATAAGATTGAGGGTATACTCTTCTCCCTTGTGTGTATAATTCATCTGAATGGCGTGCGATTTGATGGTGATACCACGCTCACGCTCCAGATCCATGTCATCCAACAACTGCTCTTGCATATCACGATCAGCCACCGTTCCGGTCTGCTGTAAGAGTCTATCGGCCAGGGTGCTTTTCCCGTGGTCAATATGTGCGATGATGCAAAAATTCCTAAATCTCTCCATGCCTGTCATAAGAACTGCAAAAATAGAAAAAACAAGTGCATTTTAAGCCTCACAATCAAGCTGTTTTATAAATACCCATCAAATCAAAAGTCAAGCGTTACCGGAGAATGATTTAATTGTTCACTTCAATAAGATTCTGAAACAAGTTCGGCAGGACGTAATGGCGTTTCTGATCGCTTCAATTACTTTTACGGCTATGTTATTGGCCGAAAAGAAAAAGCGAGAAAATATTTCCGAGTACATCATCTACATGTACCAAACTGAGTTGCTCATCAGAAACTTCGAGTTCGACAGTGAAAAGATCAAGGTGCATGTATTTGGCAACATCCCAGATGAAAAAATGCCTCCTGCCGAAAAAGAAAAGAACCTCAAATGGTATACCGATGTGATAACCGACATGAAAAATGAAGGTTTGCAAAAGGAAGGACATTTAAGCTATGTACATGAAGAGGTTGAAAAATTGGCAGCCTTTAGTATTCAATTGCTTGGTACCAATACGGATTACCAAATTGTGTTCAACGCAGCACGCCCAGCCATCAGAGAAAATTTACAAGCTTCTCAAGGCCTGATCAATAACCCCATCCAAGTTTGTTTGAATGGGGTTTTCGGTTTGCTATTGGCCCGAATGAACGGAAAGGAAGTGCCTGAAGAAATTCAAGAACAACTGGAACACTTTGGAAATGTATTGTCCTTTCTTTCTGCAGAAAGTAAAAAATCGTAGACCTAATTTCCGTCCGGCGCTTTACTGTCGATAGACTATTCCATTTTTCATGACGAAGACCACCTTTGTCATGGCCGAAATGTCCTGAATAGGATCTCCATCCACGGCTACGATGTCTGCCATTTTCCCTGCTTCCACCGAACCAAAATCGTCTTGTATCCTGAGTAATTCTGAAGCCGTCATAGTAGCCGATTTAATGGCCTCCATTGGGCTCATTCCGGCTTCCACCATGTAGATAAACTCTTTGCCATTGTCACCATGCGGAAAGACACCTGCATCTGTTCCAAAGGCAATTTTTACTCCCCTAGCATAGGCGGCACCGAAGGTCTCTTGGATCTTGGGGCCAACTTCCAAGGCTTTGGGTACGACTACTGGCGGGAAAAACCCGGGGATTTTCGCTTTCTCGACAACAAACTTTCCTGCTGAAATGGTCGGGACATAATAGGTACCCATTTCTTTCATTTTATCCATTGTTCGAGTCGACATGAATGTGCCGTGTTCAATGGTATTAATTCCTGCAGACACAGCGCGATACATGCCCTCATCGCCGTGAGCATGGGCTGCCGTGACAAAGCCATATTCCTTTGCCATTTCCACGATACCCTTTAGCTCTTCCATAGTAAACTGCGGCCCCTGACCATCCTTGGCGACAGAAAGCACACCACCTGTCGCAGTGATCTTGATCACATCAGCTCCATTCTTATATCGCTGACGAACAGCTTTTTTCGCCTCCTCATAGCTGTTGATCACCCCTTCTTTTGGGCCTGGATCTCCCATCAATTCGGCTTTACTGCCATTTGTTGGGTCGGCATGGCCACCGGTGGTCGCAATTGCTTTCTCAGCCGTATAAATTCGTGGCCCAATGACCTTACCCGCATCGATGGCTTTGCGTAAAGACACATTTACCCCACTACCCCCAAGGTCTCGAACGCTCGTAAAACCTGCCATTAAGGTACGTTCGGCATACATTTGAGCATCATAGGCCACGTCCGCATCATTCAACACGTAGCCATTTACCTGGCTACTAGGAGAACTTTGACTTTCGATGTGCACGTGCATATCCATGAGTCCAGGCATCACAGTCTTATCTTTTAAATCGATTACCTGATCATCACTACCTCCTCGAGTATAGCCACTATTGATCTCGGTGATTTGGTTTCCTTCAATAATGATGGACATACGGGATTGTACCTGATCTGATTTGCCATCGATGAGCTTGCCACAATGCACAATGGTCTTTTGAGCGCTGAGCGATAGTACGCTGAGAAGCATAATCGCAAAAAATAGTATTCTCTTCATAGTATATAAGGTTGACGGATCAATATAGTCAAAACAGCAAAACAGTTTAGAGGAAATCGGTTATTGGTTTGATCGATTTCTGTTCGCCGATTACCTGCGCACAAGGCGTGCTAGGTACTGATCGTTTTCATCTTTATCTAAAATATAAGTGATCCAGCCTAGGTCGTATGCCTTTTCCGTTAGTGTGTCCATATCGATATAGACCCAATCGAACCAGGCTCCTTTTTGGCCCTTGTATTCATATTGAAACTGCACTTCACCGTAATATCGGTCTATGGGTTTTTCTTGTCCTTCGTAGAGGTAGCCTATGTCACTGGAATCCAATATGATCTGCCCATCTGGATTGAGTAATTCATCTGCTTTCTTAAGAAAAAGTCCTAATCTATCCAGCTGACCAATAAAGCCAATGCCATTCATCAACGTCAGTAGGGTATCGAAACGCTCTCCTTCGTAACTAAAATAATCTTGAACAAGCGCGTCCTTCACCTTTGACGCCTTCATGATGTCGACTGCTTTTGCAGAGGTGTCGATAGCAGTAACTTCCTTCTGCATTTGTTGAAGGCAAATGGCATGTGAGCCTGTGCCTGCCCCAATGTCTAAGACCCTCCCTTCGCAAACGGAAAGTGCCATTTTTTCCAAATCTGGCATCTCAGCAAACTCTCTAAAAAAGTACCAAACCGGAATTTCTTCAGGTTTTCCATAACTGGTATTTACCATCAGCTGAGCCTCTTCCTCCTCCAGTGCAAAATCCTTCAGCGCTTGTCCATACACGTCCATTAAAGCAAGATAGGTATTGCTTCGAAAAGATGTTTTTCATTCCAACCAAATTTAATTTGGTCTAATCCGGATGATATACCCGATGATCTGGTAATAAGGTGCACTCACCACAGGATATTCTACCGCAATAGCATGGTAAAGAATATATTAATTAATTATGAATCAACTAGTTACACAGACGGTAACCATTCAAACCAATATGCCGTCACTGAGAGAATTTTCCTACCCATGCAACAGAACAAATTTAAGTTTTATGTGTTGGTACAGAGATTATACTTGAATTGTGAAAGCCTTAGTTACTACTTTATCCTTTTGTCTCTGCCTAGCCGCTTCAGGTCAGGCCATTAAGAAAGAGTTCAATGCCGAACGTGCGTTGGATAAGATCAAGATAGATGGTGTGTTAGACGAAGCCACTTGGAGCGATAGAGAATTACTCTCTGGCTTCACCCAGCGCAGGCCAAATCCAGGGAAGGCGGCGACAAAAGATACAGAAGTCATGCTCGCGTATGATGATGAAGCCATTTACGTTGCAGCCAAAATCTACGAAAAACGAGACAGCATTTTTAACTTTCTAACCAACAGAGACAACGTTGGAAACGCTGATTTCTTTGGTATCGCCATCGATCCATTCAAAGCCGGATTGAATGGTGTAGGTTTATTTGTGACCTCTGCCGGTGTACAATTGGACTACTTATATTCCAATGGTGGCGATGAGCGCTTCTATCGAAATGATGAGTCATGGAATGCTGTTTGGCTTTCAGAAACCAAAATTTATGATGAATACTGGGTTGCTGAATTCAAAATCCCTTATGCCGTACTTCGCTTCGACTCTAAGAACATCCAAGAATGGGGGATAAATTTTGGTAGGAGATCGAGCTCAAGAAATGAGTATTCCTATTGGAATCCGATTGACCCACAAATTGATGGCTTCCTTAATCAAGCGGGAAGGGTCAAAAACTTAAAGGACATCGATTCTCCCACAAGATTATTCTTCTACCCTTACATTTCTACTGTGGTCAGCCGATCTACGCAGACAGGTTTTGTAGCCCCTCAGTTAAATGGTGGAATGGACATTAAGTATGGCTTAAATGACGCCTTCACCTTAGACATGACCTTAATTCCTGATTTTAGTGGTGTTCGTTCTGATAATCAAATACTCAACCTATCTCCTTTTGAAGTGAGGTTTGATGAGCAAAGGCAGTTTTTTACCGAAGGTGTTGAACTCTTCAATAAAGCCGGATTATTCTACTCGAGACGAATCGGCTCTACATTCGGAAACATGACCGAAGAGCTCAGGCCTAATGAGGTCATCATTTCAAGACCTCAGGCTGCTCAATTGATGAACGCTTCAAAAATTTCGGGCCGAACCAATAGTGGCCTGGGAATTGGTTTCTTCAATGCCGTTACAGATAGAACCTATGTTCAGGTAGAGAATGAAGAAACTGGAGAGATCAGAGCAATTGAAGCCGATCCTCTTACCAATTTCAACATTCTTGTCTTAGACCAAAACCTAAAAAATAACTCCAGTGTAACCTTTACCAACAACAGTGTTTTAAGAGGAAAAAATGGCGATGACGCAAATGTTACTGGACTGAATCTCAGCTTAAATGATCGGAGTTTAACGTGGAGATTACGCGGATTCTATGGTTACAGTCAAATTGCCAGAAGATCCATTGAAGGAGGTAATGTAGACCTAAAGACTGGTTTCAAATACAACGTGGAATTCTCGAAGCAACGTGGAAACTTTCAATTTGAATTGAGTAGAAATGTTGAAACAGATGGTTACGACATCAATGACCTTGGCTTTTTGAGAAGGGCAAACAGACTAGATCATAGATTACGACTTTCATACATCCAATTTGAACCAAAAGGCATATGGAACGACTATAGTTATCGCTTTGAATTGGAGCATAGAGAGTTGTATGAACCCAATGATTTTGCCGAATTCCAAACGAGTGGTAGTTTCTCTGGCTCGTTCAGAAACTTTTGGAGTTTTTCAGCAGATGTCAACGCTACACCAGTTCCGAGCAATGACTTTTTTGAAGCCCGTGAAGCTGGTTACGTATTTATTACGCCTGAAAACTATTCCATCGGCACACGTTTAAGCACGGACAGGAGAAAAAACCTTTTCGTATCATCTAGGGTGAGGTTTTGGCAAAGACCTGAATGGGATCAAACGGACAAATTTATTAACCTAAATGCGCGACTTAACATTGGTAGCAGGTTTCAGGTCGATCACAGAATCGACTTATCAAGGCGGGATAACGAAAGAGGATATGTCACTAAATTGAGAGATGACCAAGGCGCTTTAACGAACGTAGTCATTGGACAGCGGAACGTCAGAAACCTGACAAACACACTTTCTTCAAGTTATATTTTCAACAATCGTATGGGCCTCACCTTTAGACTCCGTCACTATTGGTCTAGGGTATTGTACAGCAATTACTTCGACTTAGCCGAAGATGGTGAATTGACTCCGTTAGATTATGATGGGTTAGATGACAATGGTCTTCCCCGAAACGACCGAAACTTTAATCAATTCAATATTGATATGGAGTACAATTGGCAGTTCTTACCGGGTAGTGAAATAAGAATCATATGGAAGCGCGCGATAGGAACGGATGACCTAAGAACTGATTTAGATTTTGTCCAAAACTTCGGCAATACCGCCACTGCTCCAAATTTCGATACCATCACCATCCGCATGGTATACTTTATTGACTATTTGAAAGTGAAAAGCTTATTTTCTCGCTAAAAACTGGTTCTTTTTACGAGCGGCGACCATTCATCCGAGCATCTACTCATCTCAAATAAAATGCGTGTTGATTTCAATGAAGCTTGAAGAGATTTACAGCATCTTTTAAAAGTGGTGTTGAACGCATTGACAAACATAGCCCGTAGTCTTTTAATTCTTTCAGTTTTGGCATTTGCTCTGACCACAAAGGTCAGTGCCCAATACGAGAAAAAATCTTTTCAAGGCACACGAACAACTGAAAAGATGAAGGTAGATGCCAAAATGGACGAAGCCATTTGGCAAGAGGCTGAGATACTGACCGATTTTGTTCAACTCAGGCCTACACCGGGAGAATTATCAGCGCGAAAAACTGAAGTCCGCATGGTGTACGATGATGAGGCCGTGTACATCATCGCTAAACTTTATGAAAAGAAAGAGGACGTCTTCAATCTATTGACGAACCGCGACAATATTGGTAGCTCAGATTATTTCGGTGTTAGCTTAGATCCATTCAAGGCTGGACTGAACGGTGTGGGTTTGTTTGTCACCGTTGCGGGTGTCCAATACGATGCTCGGTATAGCGGCGGTGGTAATGAACGGATTTGGAGAAATGATCAAGACTGGAATGCTGTCTGGCTTTCAGAAACGATGATCAATGATGACCATTGGGTGGTCGAGTTCAAGATTCCTTATGCTGTGCTGCGTTTTACGGGTAGCGACATTCAGAATTGGGGAATCAACTTCGTGCGCAAAAGCACGAGCTTAAATGAAGATTCTTTTTGGAATGGAATTGATCCGGAACTTGATGGTTACCTGAACCAGGCTGGTGAAGTGCAGAATCTACAAAACATTCAAACCCCAACACGCCTCTTTTTCTACCCCTACGTTTCAACGGTACTTTCAAGATCAACCGAGACTGGTTTTGTTGATCCACAGTTCAATGCTGGAATGGACCTGCGCTACGGCTTAACGGATGCCTTTACCTTGGACATGACCTTAATTCCTGATTTTAGCGGCGTGCGATCTGATAATCAAGTTCTAAATCTCTCGCCGTTCGAGGTACGCTTCGATGAACAGCGTCAATTTTTTATTGAAGGTGTCGAATTGTTCAATCGTGCCGGATTGTTCTACTCCCGACGAATTGGGGGAACTACAGGCCATATATCGGGTGAAATTCATGATTCAGAAGAGATCATTAATCAACCTCGTACAGCACAGTTGCTCAATGCCTTTAAATTAACGGGCAGAACGGGTAAAGGACTAGGCATCGGGTTTTTCAACGCCATTACTGATAGAACGCTGATCACTGTTGAGGATACCGCAACGGGTGCGACCAGAGAAGTGGAAGGTGACCCCTTGACTGACTATAACATCCTAGTGCTTGATCAGAACCTCAAGAATAATTCGAGTGTCACCTTCACCAATGCCATGGTCGTTAGAGGCAGCACAGCAGATGATGCCAATATCTCTGCCATGAACTTTAGGCTGAACGATAACTCACTGACTTGGCGAACCAACGGCGTATTCAGTTACAGCAATGTAGTGTCATACGAAGGCGACAATTCGAATCGTGAGGTAAAATCTGGTTACAAGTACAACATTGGTTTTTCAAAGGCGCGTGGGAACTTCCAGTTCAGCGTCAACAGAAATGTAGAAACTGATGACTATGACATAAATGATATCGGCTTTTTACGCAGGGCCAACCGTGTAGAGCATCAAGGAAATGTTTCGTATAATTCTTTTCGACCTAAGGGCATGTTCAACAATTGGAGTGTCAGTTTAAGGGGGGAATACAATGAACTTTATGCGCCTCGCGTCTACACCAATACAAACTTCAATGTGAACGTTAGAGGCCAATTTAGGAACTTTTGGTCGGGAGGTATCAACTTCAGGTCTACCCCGCGAAATACCTACGATTATTTTGAACCTCGTGTTGATGGTTACTATTTAATTAGACCTCAAGAACACTCCTACAGTGTTGATTATAGAACGGATAGTAGGAAAAACTTTAGAACCAACGGTCGATATAACGTGAGTCAAAGACCAGAATGGAATAACACCAATCAGTCCATTTCTCACTCTGAACGCATTCGAATAGGCCAGCGATTCGAACTAACGCATGGCATCAATTATAACGTCAGATCAAATGAACGCGGTTACGTCAGGCGCTTATATAATGACACTGGAGATCTAACAGATATCATAATCGGACAAAGAGAGGTGAAGAACCTTGAGAATACGATTAACTTCAGTTACATCTTCACTAACCGAATGGGCCTAACCTTTAGAGCAAGGCATTATTGGAGCCGAGTGAAATATGATGACTACTATTCGCTTCAAGAGGATGGTTCCTTAATCGATTCTGATTATCCTGGCCTCGATGATGAAGGTTTACCCGCACATGACAGGAATTTCAACGCCTTCAATATCGACATGGATTACAACTGGCAGTTCAAGCCAGGAAGTGAAATTCGAGTGATTTGGAAAAGACAGATCGGAACGGATGACAACAATTCTGACCTAGGTTTTGGCGAGAACTTTAGCAATGTGATCGGTGCATCGAACTTCGATACCATTACAATCCGAATGGTTTACTTTATCGATTATCTCAATATCAAAAAACTCTTTCAAAAGGGTTGAATAGAATTTCAAACCGATTGCTTAGTTTTAGTTAAAAGCAGTATTATCAATTTTCTAGCACACTTATTTCTTTCTGGTACAGAAGACGACATTGCCATCGGCAATTTCATGGGTGACTTTGTCAAAGGCAATCAATACCAAGCCTATGACCGGCTGATACAGATCGGTATCTTATTGCATCGCGAGATTGATAGTTACACGGATCAACATGAGGTGGTAAGAGAGAGTAAAGATCGGCTCAAAGACAAATACCGTCATTATTCAGGTGTATTGGTGGATGTTTTTTACGATCACTTTTTAGCCTTGAACTTTAGTTCCTTTAGTACAGCAAACCTAGAGGACTTTGTTTCTTCAAAATATGCCTTGCTGACGGCTAGACAAGAGCAATTGCCAGAACGTGCTCAGCACATGCTCCCCTACATGATCAAAGGAAATTGGCTCGTGAACTACCAAACTTTTTCAGGTGTACACAGCTCATTAAGCGGCATGTCGCGGCGAACGACCTTCGAATCAAAAATGGAACAAGCCATTGTCGATCTAAAGAAGCACCACGATGCCTTCAATCAAGAATTTTTACAATTCTTTCCCGACATAGTTCGTCATGCTAACAATTTCAGAGAGGAATTACTTACTTCGCATACATGATCGTTTCAAAGCCTAAAAGGAAAACCATTTTTGCGCTGAGCATGTCGACCATCATTACTGGAGGTGGTTCCTTTTATTTCATGAATGAGCTTTTGAAAGGAGAAACTGCCGTTTGGCGTTATGTTGTCCTCGGCATTTTATTGCTCTCTACCTCAGTGCTCCTCTACAAATTGATCTTCAATTATAAAGTCATTAAGATCAGCCATGACATTGTTCATGTGTATTATCCCTTTCGATTGTTTAGGTCGAGCCAGCCGATAAAGTCGCTAGGTGCTTGGCAAGAAACGGTTATTGAGACCAAGAGTGGTATTTTTAAGGAGTTAAAATTGGTCTTTGAAAACAAAGGCTTTGTCAAATTGAGTAATCAAGAAAACAGTGACTATGCTAAAGTCTATCAATACATAAAGCGAAAGGCGGCCAAGAAGGAGGTGAAAGAAGATGCTTAAAAACCTGCTATTAGTTGCTTTAGGTGGTGGAATTGGAAGTGCATTACGCTATTTGGTACAAGAGCTTTTCCATAATAACATCGAGGGATTTTCTCCTTATGGTACCTTTATCGTGAACATGATAGGCTGCCTTTTGATCGGTATTTTCTTCGGCATGCTCGAACAAGAAAAATTCTTAACAGAAAACAGTAATTTATTACTGATCAGTGGCTTTTGTGGTGGTTTTACCACCTTTTCAACCTTTGCGATGCAAGGCCAGGGCTTAATTGCAGAAAAGCCTTTACAAGCCTTGATCTACCTGTCGCTGAGTGTTATTGTTGGTTTAGTGTTGGCTTATGCTGGCCTTAAATTGAGCTATAAACTCTAATGTGACCAATCGTAAGTATCCAAGTCGATCAGGCAGGCGGCGAGCAAATCGATCGCTCCTTGAATATCATCTTTGTCGGCCATTTCGATTACCTGATGTAAGTGCCTCGTTGGAATAGAAACAGCCCCTGAAATTGCCCCGTTCTTGCCCATTCGCTGGACACCGGCTGTATCGGTCCCACCTGCTGTTAAAATCTCGGGTTGCCATTTGATCTTGTGAGCATCTGCCGTTTTTTTCATAAAGTCGACCATGCGGTAGTCACAGATAGTGGAAGCGTCCATGATCTTGATAGCAGCGCCCTCCCCCAACGAAGTCACCTTCTCATGCGCTTGAGCTCCGGGAAGGTCGAAGGCAATGGTGGTATCTAAACCAAAACCAAAATCCGGATTGATATGATGGGCCGAAACGTTGGCACCCCTCAATCCCACTTCTTCCTGAACCGTAAATACGGCATACACATCATAGGGTTGATTTTTCAGTTTTCTGAGTGTTTCGATCAAAATGAAAACAGAGACACGGTTGTCAATAGATTTACAATTGACACAATTACCCATCTCAATAAGTGCTCTTTCCCTCGTGATAGGGTCACCAATAGACACAATTTTTTCAACCTCCTCTTTTGACATTCCCAAATCGATGAAATAGTCTGTCGTCTTGGCTACTTTATTGCGCTCCTCGGCAGTCATCACATGAATAGGCTTGCTACCCATGACACCGATGATGTCTTCTTTACCATGCACAATGACGCGCTGCGCGGTAAGGGTTTTTGGATCAAAGCCACCTAAAGTATGGAACCTCAAAAAGCCGTTATCATCAATATGGGTGACAATGAAGCCGATCTCATCCATGTGTGCTGCTACCATGGCTTTCTTTCCATCGGGGTTATTCGCGCCTTTTTTAATGGCTATGACGTTTCCTAGATTATCTACGCTAAGTTCATCGACTAATGGACTTACTTCTTTGATCACAAAATCGCGCACTCTCTTTTCGAATCCAGGAGCACCGGCTGTTTCACAAATGGTTTTTAATAAAGAGACGTTAATCGACATAAGGCTTATTTTTTACGAATATAAGTCCTCATGTGGATGAGAAAAAGAGATTTATAGATCTTCCGCTATGGTAAAGACGATGGTCAAGCCATATACCCCGGGTTGAAAGTCAACTCCAGGCGTCAGCCGATAGTCAATCCTAAATCGGTGCGTAAAGGCATTGCTGCTCGGGTCACCGGGTTGGTTAGTTCCAACACCCGTGGTCACCAGTACATCATCGGCAGCCAAGCCAATTAAAAACACCGGACTCGAAATATCTTGTAGTTGAAAAAAAGAAGTCTGTTGCGACGTGCCCCAGGGGTCACCGCTCTAATTTCTAAAATGGAAACGGGTACTTGCGAATTTCCAGCACTGGAATAAGAAGACATGATGTCCCATTCTCCGGGCGTAATGGTTTGCGTGCCTACATAAAGATCCCACTGACTTGAAGAATTGACTTGAAATTCAGTGGCATTTGGTGTGATGACACCATTCATGTAGTCGCGAATGGTATTAAAAGTAAAGTTGAGATCTGTACCTTTTGTTATGACAATATCCAGCGTCTGATCATAGAATGGAATGCTGGTAAAGGTGAATAGGAATATGAAGCAAATGCCTCTCAACATATACTAAGGTATAAAAATATAAAAAGAGGTAGTGTTATACTACCCCTTTTACCAATCAACATAAATCGAATCCCGGATCACCTAAAATCATATTGATTCGCTGATTTTCAAGGGAAATGACCACAAATTGAAGAGTAGTTGCTTTGAACCGCAGAAATATGACTGCATAAACTTTCGGTTTTATTTACAATAAATTTTATCAGTCAATTAATTCTTTATTTAATCATACGAATATTGACCTAAGCATAGATTTTATGGTGTTATCCTAGTCTGTTGTATTCAGGAAACAGCCTCATTTTGTAACAAATTCAGGGGGCAATAAAAAAAGCTCCGGCTGGAGCTTTTTGCTAGTGCGCACGAGAAGATTCGAACTTCCACACAAATTAATGCACCACCCCCTCAAGATGGCGTGTCTACCAATTCCACCACGTGCGCATGGATTGGGTCTGCAAAAGTAATCAACCGAATGATTCAATCAAATAAAGAAGTAAGCCATTCGAATATTTCTTGTTGCTGTACTAGTCATGGCTTTGCAGTTTTAAGCATACCTTTGCATTATGGAGCAAATCGACAAGCGGATATATCTCGGCGTCATCTTTATTATGATTGGTCTGGTTTGGGCCCTCGATAACATTGAGGTAATCCCTCCACAAATCAGTGATTTTGTCTTTAGGTGGGAGAATATCCTGATCTTACTAGGTGGTTTTTTATTAGTAAGCCGCGAAAACATCAGAGTGGGTGCCATACTCCTCGCATTGGGGGTCTTTTTTGCCCTAGATAATTGGTTCAACATCAATCTTACCCTATGGGATCTTTGGCCTTTAGCCTTGGTCTTTATCGGGATTTACCTGATCGGAAGAAAGGCATCAGTAGGTGAAGAGATCACGACTTCAGAAGAATCCAACACGGTCAATGATACCGCCATCTTTAGTGGTGGTGATAAGCTTATTACAACGCGCAACTTCAAAGGAGGCACACTGACTGCTATATTCGGAGGGTCTAATATTGACCTCACCAGCTCCCAAATCACTGATCAGCACGCCGTGATTGATGTATTCTACATGTTCGGAGGCTCGAAGATCCGTGTTCCACAAGACTGGCAGGTTGACCTTCAGGTGACCAATATATTTGGGGCAATTTCTGACAAAAGAAAGTTTACCGAAAACCAGCAGGACACAAAGAAGCTGATCATCAAAGGACTCATTGTATTTGGTGGGTCTGAAATCACAAACTAATGCTCATGAGAAAATTTCTGACTCCCCTACTACTCAGCATACTGACGCTTTCAAGTGTCGCACAAGACCGTATCACGGGAAAATCATTTGCCACCCGATCGGAAGTAATCGCACAGCACGGGATGGCTGCAACAAGCCAACCCCTCGCTACGCAAGTAGCCCTTGATATCCTTAAAAAAGGGGGCAATGCCATCGATGCGGCCATTGCAGCGAATGCTGTTTTGGGTTTAGTTGAGCCTACAGGAAACGGTATTGGTGGTGATCTTTTTGCCATGGTCTGGGATTCAAAAACGGAGCATCTTTATGGATTGAACGCCTCTGGACGATCTCCCTATAGTTTAACCCTTGACTTCTTTAAACAAAATGGCTACGAAAAGATCCCATCTTATGGTCCGCTCCCCGTCTCTGTTCCGGGTGCTGTGGATGGATGGTTCGAATTGCATGGGAAATTTGGCTCTATGGAGATGCAAGACATCCTGCAGCCTGCTATCGATTATGCCAACAATGGTTTCCCTGTTTCTGAGCTCATCGCATATTATATGGAGGTCGGAGCGCAAAACCTTCAACGATTTCCCGGCTTCAAAGAAGTATTCATGCCCAATGGAAGAACACCACAAAAAGGTGAGGTCTTTCGAAACCCTGCCCTGGCCAATACCTTAGGCATCATTGCCACAGAAGGTCGAGATGGCTTTTATAAAGGAAAAGTCGCCAAGACCATTTCAGACTATATGCAACAACTAGGGGGTTTTCTAAGCGAAAAAGACCTGGCTAACCACCGTTCTGAGTGGGTAGAACCGCAATCGATTAATTATCGTGGATATGATGTTTGGGAACTCCCTCCCAATGGTCAAGGAATTGCCGCCCTACAGATCTTGAATATGCTCGAAGCATATGACATCAAAGGAATGGGATTCGGCAGCAAGGAATACATCCACACCTTTACTGAAGCCAAAAAACTGGCTTTTGAGGATCGTGCCAAATTCTACGCTGATCCGGATTTTTATCAAACGCCAATTGAATGGCTTTTATCTGATGAATATGCTGCAGAACGTAGAAAACTGATCAACCCAACACGCGCAGCCAACTCATATCCTGCCGGACAATTGAAAGATGGTGATACCATTTACCTGACCGTTGCCGACAAAGACGGTAATATGGTTTCTTTAATTCAGAGTAATTATCGGGGTATGGGTTCAGGCATGACACCTCCTGGCTTGGGCTTTGTCTTGCAAGATCGTGGTGAGCTATTCTCACTAGAAGCGGGCCATGCCAACGTCTATGAACCACACAAAAGGCCTTTTCACACCATCATTCCAGCATTTATCACGAAAGATGGAAAACCATGGGTTAGCTTTGGTCTTATGGGTGGGGCCACGCAACCACAGGGACATGCGCAGATTGTCATCAATTTGATTGATTTTGACATGAACCTTCAAGAAGCTGGCGATGCACCGCGAATACTGCACAGCGGTTCCTCTCAGCCAACGGGTAGCAGTATGACGACTGGTGGCGTATTGCAACTAGAATCAGGCATTGACTATGAAGTAATTCGTGAGCTTGTCAAAATGGGCCATCGATTGTCGTGGAATGTAGGAAGCTACGGCGGCTATCAGGCCATCATGTGGGATGCCATCAATAAAGTATACTATGGTGCATCCGAATCAAGAAAAGATGGACAGGCCGCAGGCTATTAAGGAGAATAGAGATACTCAAGGTTAGGCCAAGAAAAGGTCTCACATGTACTATCTGCCCGATCCTAATAGGCAATTCATTTAAAATTTTGCCACTTATCAGAATTACTATTGCAACTTTGTTGCATATGCACTAATGTTGCATAAAATTAAACGCTATGAAACTAGAGATCAGAAAAATTTGGATGCTGTTTAGCCTATTGCTAGCAGTAACCGTCATCAGCTCTTGTGATGATGATGACCCAGAACCTGTAAATGAGGAAGAATTAATTACCACTGTCAGGGTGACCTTCACCAATCAAGCCAATGCGTCAGATGTTCAAACGGCTCTTTTTGTAGATACTGATGGAGAGGGAGGAAATGCGCCAGTGATCACCAATCCGACGCTTTCTGCCAACAGTACTTATGATGTGAGCATTGAATTCTTGAATGAGTCAGAAACACCTGCAGAGGACATCACAGAGGAAGTAGCTGAAGAAGATTACGAGCATCAAGTCTTCTATGTAGTAGGTAGCGGATTAAATCTCACCTATACATATAATGATGAGGATAGAGATGGCAATCCCTTAGGATTGAGCGGTACAGCTGCTGCAACTGGCGCTAGTAATGGCACCTTGACGGTCCTTTTACTTCATGAACCTGATAAAAGTGCTTCAGGTGTAGCTGACGGAAATCCAGCAAATGCCGGTGGCGAAACAGACGTTGAAGTCACCTTTAATATAACTATACAGTAAATTCGTTTTAATTTAGTTGAAGGGAGAGGGAGCTTTTGCTCCCTTTTTTCGTTTCTGCCCATAAAAAAACCCTGACGACGAGTCAGGGTTGCAAGCAAAGAGTTAGGTTTCATCCAAATTTATCGATAATGCTTAGGATGAGTCAGCACTACCGGTTTCCATTAAATTCGATCAAATGTAAATAGTGGTTTGACTTTAAAAAATTATTTTCGAGAAATATTTAGAAAATTTACTTAGCTAGCAAGTGTTGAAAATTCTTCAAACTATATACACCGCCTGGTGCGCATTGAGCTTCACTGTTTCGATGCTCTTGTGTTCGCCATTTCTGATCCTACCCATCCTTTTCTCACGTAAGTATTTACATGTGACCTTCTTCTTTATCCGAGTTTGGGTTTACTTATTTGGTTATACTACAGGAATTATTTTCAAAGCCTACAACAAGCAAGTGGTTGATCGAAACAAATCGTATGTATTTGTCATCAATCACACCTCATTCTTAGACACTTGTGCCATTCCCATTGCCATCCCGGCCCCACTTGTTGCTTTAGGAAAAGCCGAGCTCAAAAAGATCCCCATCTTTAGCACCATTGTCAGTCGCTGGACGGTATGGGTAGACAGAAGTAGCGTTGAAAGCCGCAAAAAAAGTAGTCTAGAACTCATGAAGATCTTAAAAGGTGGTACTTCCATATTAGTTGCTCCTGAGGGCACGCGCAATAATACAGATGAACCGCTTCTCCCATTCCGCTACGGGCCTTTCCGATTGGCGATAGAATCTCAAATCAACATCTTACCCGTAGTGATACACAATGCCGACAAACGGATGAAAAGAGGTAGCCTTTTATTGCAACCCGGAAGTGTTACAACGCATTGTTTACCGGAGATATCAGTCCAGGGAAAAACAGATCAAGACATTGAAGAGATTACTCAACAAACGCACGAATTGATGCGCGCTAAAATTTTAGAGCTCAAGGCACAAGATTAAGTTTGGCACTATTTTAGACCTATTCACAAAATGTAAATTAACGCTCATGAACACTTTTTATAGGTATCTCGTAGCCGCGTTCATTTTTACCACCTTGGCATCTTGTGCCACTGGGAAGAATGCCTTCGATAAGGGTGATTATGTCACTGCGCTCGACAAGGCGGTGAATCGTTTAAAAGCAAATCCGAATAATAAGAAAGCCAAGGAAGTACTTATTGAAGGATATCAATATGCCTCCACCTATCACCTCAACCGAATTCGCGAATTCAATCGAAGTGCCGATCGCTTTAAGTGGGAGCGCATCTTTTCAGAATATGCCCTGCTGAATAGATATTATCGCGACATTACTGGTTGCCCAGCTTGTATGGATGCAGTGAACCCACAGAGCTACTTTGGCGAACAGGAGAAAGCGGCTTTCGAAGCGGCGGATGTGCTTGTGGCACTGGGTAAGGAAGAGCTAGAATTCAATACGGTTGAAACGGGTAGGCAAGCGTATAGCCATTTTCAATCTGCCGTACGCTTCAATCCGAATTTTAATGGAATTGATAGCCTTTTAAACGTGGCCTTAGACATGGGTACCTTAAAAGTGCTGATCGCACCCATTCCTGTACACTCAAGAAATCTAGAGATCACCAATGCCTATTTTGCCAATCGCATGATCGAATATTTCGATCAATTCAGTCGTGGTAAGTTTCTTCAATTCATCACCGGAGAAGAAGCCCTAAACTACGACATACAACCTGACCACGTGATCAGCATGGTCTTTGATGATTTTGCCCTTGGCCAACAGCTTGTTGAAAAGGAGACTCGAGAGATACAAAAAGACAGTGTCATAGTGGGTACTTATACAGATGATGAAGGCGTTGCACACGATGTTTTAGGTACTGTGAAGGCAGACTTGACCCTCTTTAAAAAGACCCTTTCATCGGCCGGAGTACTCAATTTCGAGGTTCGAGATGCCTACTCCAATCGTATTTTAGTCAATCGTAAGTTTGCCAGTGAGGATGTTTGGACCTATCAATGGGCAAGCTTTAATGGAGACGAACGTGCGCTGACAACCAAAGAATTGCGACTTACTGAAAAAAATGAGCTTGCCCCTCCATCACCACAAGTACTCTTCGGCAATTTTATTGATCGAATATATGATCAGGCCATCGAGCAAATACGAGAGATCTACAGGAATAATGACATCTAAATGAACAAGGAATGATCTGCCCTGTTGATAAAATATGAAATGGTTGTGCCTTTTTCTCCTATCAAACATCGTCTTTATGGCTAATTCACAAGACATAAGCGCTTATCGATGGAAGCAAAGAATTGTGATTATTCAAGAAGACGAACACGAGCTTATGGAAGCTTATCGAGACTCCCTTGGCATTAAGGAAAGAAAGCTCATCTTTTTCGAAGCAGGAGGTGATGCCTTAACCGCTCTAAATACATCGGAACCCATCCAATTGAAGAAGCCCTACTTTTTGGAGCAAAAGTATAGATTCTACCTGATTGGTCTTGATGGTAGCATTAAAGTAAAAAAAGAGAGTCCATTATCTCAAAAAGAACTTTTTTCCCTCATTGATCAAATGCCGATGAGAATTCACGAAATTAAAGGAGGAAATGAATAGATATCTACTACCCATACTGAACCTAATGATTCTACTTTTTACCATTTTTTGGAATTATTATGCGAACACGGGCATATTTAATGGTGAAACGATGGGTAGCCTGAGCAATGATTATGACAATCTGTTCACACCCGCAGGTTATGCTTTCTCCATATGGGGGTTCATATACATCGGATTGCTCGGTAATGCCGTTTATGCGATTAAACATCCTGAGGAGATGGGAATACATATACAATCGCTGTGGTTAAGTTTGGCCAACATCGGCAACTGTATTTGGATCTATGCTTGGCTCAATAACTATACTGCCCTTAGTGTCCTCACCATGGTATTCATCCTTCTTTGTCTAACCAGAAACATCATAGACACCAAGATTGGCCAAACAAAAAGACCCCTCTGGATCTGGTGGCCAGCATCGATTTACTTTGGCTGGATCATTGTTGCCTTAGCCGCCAATATCAGTGCCTATTTAGTAAAGATCGGATGGGAAAGCCCATTAAAGAATGATATGACTGCCGCTCTCTTGATCCTTATAGGAGCAGGTATTTACCTATGGCTCAGCCTGAAAAAGAACATAGTCTATGCTGCTTATGTAGGCGTTTGGGCTTTTTTCGCCATCATGATCAAACAATGGGATCAAAATATTTTGGTCGAATACACTGCATTGGTTTCAGCAGTAATTCTTTTCGCACTGAACACTAGCAAAGATTATCAGACTAGAAAGAAAGGACTCTATTAAAAAAAGCCTCTTGCGAGGCTTCCTTTTAATTTTTCGTCATGGCATTTAAGAGATCATGCCGAGTGATGATGTGCACTTGGTCGTGCTCATCTCTCACCATTACGGCTGGATTATCCTTCGTGATCACACTTGACAATACATCTAAAGTATTGTCGGCTGATACAAATTGAAAAGGTTTATCCATGACCTCGGCGACAGGTTTCTCTTTTACATTTGGATCATCGATCATCAAGGCCAATAATTTTGAATCGATGAGGCTTCCCACGAAGTGCTTTCCATCGACCACTGGCATTTGAGAGATACTGGTAGACGTCATTAGCCTGATGGCATCACCGACTAGCGTATCTTTTGACACGGTGGTCAATTTACCTTCGCTGTTTTGATGAGCGAAAACATCGGCGGCGGTTCCAAATTCTCTTTCCTCCAAAAAGCCTCTTGCTTTCATCCAATCATCATTATAGATCTTGCCGAGGTAGCGTGTTCCATGGTCAGGGAGGATGATCACCATGACATCCTCTTCTGTCAGGTTCTCTTTGGCATATTCTAAGGCCCCAGCTACTGCAGAACCACAAGACCATCCACAGAAGAGCCCTTCTTCACGTGCCAGTCGACGCGTCATGATCGCACCGTCTTTATCAGTCACTTTTACAAAACTATCGATAAGACTGAAATCAACATTTTTTGGGAGAATATCTTCACCAATTCCTTCAGTGAGGTATGGATAGACCTCCTTGGTATCAAACTCTCCTGTCTCTTTATACTTTTTGAAGACGGAGCCATAGGTGTCAATTCCTACAGAAATAACAGCTGGATTTTGTTCTTTCAGGTATTTGGCGGTTCCGCACATAGACCCACCGGTGCCCACACCTGCAGCCCAATGGGTGATTTTACCTTCCGTGTCTTTCCAGATCTCAGGACCAGTTGTTTCGTAATGCGCGACTGTATTGGATAAGTTATCGTATTGATTCGGATAAAAGGAGTTGGGTATTTCTTGATTGATTTTCTTAGCCACTGAATAATACGAGCGAGGATCGTCAGGCTCCACATTGGTAGGACAAACAATGACTTCCGCCCCTACCGCTTTGAGGATGTCGATCTTCTCTTGCGACTGCTTATCGGCAAGTGTAAAAATGCATTTGTATCCTTTCGCAATAGCTCCCAAAGCGAGTCCCATACCTGTATTACCAGAAGTACCTTCAATTATGGTTCCACCAGGTTTCAATAGACCCGCTGCTTCAGCGTCTTCGATCATTTTAAGTGCCATTCGATCCTTCATCGAGTTCCCAGGATTAAAGTATTCTACCTTGACTAAGATTGTCCCTTTAATTCCCTTATTGACCGAATTTAGTTTAACCAAAGGTGTATTACCGATGGTATCAACAATGCTGTTGTAGTATTTCATTTCCTTTTCCTATTACGTTTACAAAGCTAAAGTTTTCAGTCCTCTTTGCTATATACCGGACAAACTTTACAAAAGCTTCTTGCTACTCTATTCTTAAAAATTCGCTCACCTTAGTGCCGTAGCGTTCCTTGTACTTTTCTTGTGTATACAGCTGCACGTGGTCAGCATCTGCGAACATGATGGGTATCACATGAAATAGCCCATCAATTTCAGCCTCCAATATTTCATACGGGGTGGTGAGGTCTCCAGTTCCATAGAGCACCAAGGCAGGTGTTTTATTGTTGGATAACAGGTAAGAAAACTTCATTTGGTCTGACCAGCCATTGACTTCTTTATCAAAGCCCTTCCACGCCAGATCAAATATTGGTTTCGGAATACCCATTTCTTGTCCGGCCACCCAAGACGTTTCCTTGGCATTACTCAACGGACTTGCCAAGATCAGTTTCTTTACTACTATGTTCTCTCTATTGATATAGTCCACCAAATCAGGCCGATTGACAGTGATCGCTGAGGCCATTGCCCCCATGGAAAAACCCCAAAGCACGAATTCTCGCTGGCGCTCTCTTCCTTTCAGCATGGTCATGGCAGCAACAATATCTTCTGCAAACTCATAACCCAAAGCAGTCGAAGCCACTTCAGACTTTCCTGAATTTCTATGATCAGGAATGAATACATTATAAAGCGTATCCAAGCCATGATCCTTAACCAATGCCAAGTACTTCATGGTTTTTAAACGATTCGACGTTCGGCCATGGCTGATGATCAAGGTTTGTTCAACTCCGGGTTTAGTTGCCGGCACCCACCAACCGTTGAGGTTCAGGTCATCAAAAACCGTTTTATAGCTTACCTCTTCAAATTTAAAACCGTAATCTCCTGGATCTCTTTTATCTCCGATACCATAATCCGCTACCATTTCAGGGTTTGACAGCACAAAGTCGAAGGTGTATCGGTCATAATCTTTGATCATGCCAACAAAATAAGGCACCACTAAAAAATAGAATGCCAGCACCACCAACAGGATGATGACAAAAAGGGCTCTAAAAAACTTCTTCATAAGCTATTATTTTGAAACCGATGCCAATAAGTACAAGACAGCCATGCGAATGGCTACTCCATTTTCGACTTGATTTAGAATGATGGCCTGGTCAGAATCGGCTACATCACTTGCTAATTCAACCCCTCTATTGATGGGGCCGGGATGCATCACTGTGATTTCCTTGTCAAGTGAGTTTAATAGGGCCTTGTTAATCCCATAATAAAGGGAATACTCTCGTAATGATGGGAAGTACTTGAGATGCTGCCGCTCCAACTGTATTCTTAATACATTAGCGACGTCGCACCATTGCAAGGCTTTTCTTACATCAAGCTCTACTTTGACGCCCAAAGAATCAATGTATTTCGGCAATAAGGTAATGGGCCCACAAACCATGACCTCAGCACCCAACTTTTGCAGTGCAAAAATATTGGATAAGGCCACTCGAGAGTGAAGAATATCACCGATGATGGCTACTTTTTTACCCGCCACATCACCGAGCTTTTCACGAATTGAAAATGTATCTAACAAGGCTTGTGTTGGATGCTCATGCGTTCCATCACCCGCATTGACGATATTTGCTTTGATGTGATTTGACAGAAAATGTGGTGCCCCAGGGCTCGAATGCCGCATCACGATCATATCTACTTTCATAGAAAGGATATTATTCACTGTATCGAGCAGGGTTTCCCCTTTCTTTACTGAACTATTCCCACTTGAAAAGTTGATCACATCCGCGGAGAGTCGTTTTTCTGCTAACTCAAATGACAGCTTTGTGCGCGTTGAATTCTCGAAGAATACATTGGCGATCGTAATGTCTCTTAAGGAAGGTACTTTCTTGATCGGTCGATTGATCACATCCTTAAATTCATCCGCAGTCTCAAATATCAATTGAATATCTTCAGCGGTTAGCCCCTTGATACCCAACAGATGTTTTGTGCTCAACTGCCCCATTAATCTTCTTTATTTTGTAGCCAAATATTATCTTCAGTAATGCCCTCTTGTCCTTCCCACTCCACTACCACTTGTTGACTCTCGAGCGTATTCACATCTTTTCCGATGTAATCAGGTTCGATAGGAACATGCGCTGCATACTTTCTTTTCACTAGCGTTAGTAATTCTACTCGAGCAGGACGACCGAAAGCGATCATGGCGTCCATGGCCGCACGTACAGATCTGCCGGTGTAGAACACATCATCTACCAGTATGACCTTTCTCCCCTCGATCAAGAAATCGATCTTTGTTTCATTGGCCTTCACTGGCGTATCTCTTCTTCTGAAGTCGTCTCGATAAAACGTCGCATCTAGATAGCCTAGATCTACCTTGGTCGAAATAAAGTCTGACAAACGCGCAGCAATGCGATCTGCCAAATAGATGCCTCGTGGCTGAAGGCCAAGAATTACACTATGCTCAAAGTTTTGATGATTTTCTATCAGTTCCTGACAGAGTCGGCCGATGGTAATGGCCAGTTGCGGTTGACCTAGGAGAAGTCTTCGTTGCATTTCAAGAAACAAATATAGAAAAAGGATTCGACTCGAGAAGAAAGGATAATATTAATCTACTCTTTATCACCAAAATTAGGACCAACTGCTATCCCATTGATGTAAAAAACACGTCGCCTATCCACTGACTTATCTTCAGGTCTGACGTGATGAATACCGTAAACCAAGTATTTATTTTGATGCCATTTGATCAGCCCCCTGAAATCGTCATCCTCAAAGAGCAGCTCATCGTCGTTGAGTAATGTCAATTCAGTAGAAAAGGTGGTATCCGCCTTTATTTTTTTATTCATATGATCTACAAGCAGTTCTTGACTATAGTAATTGGCATAGAAGAGATTGCCTTCATCGTATGCAAAATCCCCATAGGGTCTCAAAATCCCTTCAATACTTTCTTCTATAGGGGTATTGTAATCCGCTAGCACTTGGCCGGATTTATCAATCTCAAGGACCCAGGCATGCGTGAATTGATATTCATTGTAGCTATCCCGTTGAATTCCCCGCATCGGGTCTCTGTCATTAAACCGGTCACGACCTGAATAATCAAAGCTTGTGAATTGATCCGTTCGCTGTGAGTTTCCACCCCAAACTTTAAAAAACTCTCCTTGCAAGATGATCTTATTCGGTTCTTCCAACATATTCCTGAACAAAACGGCTGTTCTGTAGCGATAGATCTTACCCTTTTTGTGGGCTGTTAATGACTTCCTTTTAAGTTTGGCAGCGCGCTTTTCACCTTCGTGATCAAAGAAGGTATCGAACTGACCAAAAGGCACAAAATTCATAGTTTGTTGGCCTTTTCTATCCACATGATTAACATAAACACCACTGGGCGAGGTACCTAAATTGAGATTATACAAACCGACCGTCAGTTGCTCGACGGCAAAAATAGAGGAAGTAGAAGCCGTCATCAATTGATGATTATTGGGTACGATCAATTCATAATCACGTATGGAGTTGCCGGCAAAATCATAGGTATTGATCTGCACGGTGCGGTCTTTCTTGGCATCTTGAACAGAGACAGCAATATTAAAGGTCAGACTATCTGAATTGATCTTTACCTCTAACAGTTCACTTTTATTTTGATACACATTATTCAAGGTGACCAGTTTTTCAGTGTCCATATTGTAGACAAATGCTGCTGGTCGATTAGAGATATAGCCCGCTATGACTGCTGAATTCTGAATGACATCGAAATTGGTCACCTCCATTTCTGTCAACCTCCTGGGTTCGAACTCTGTGATCGAATCGTTGTAAGGATCGACTCTGACAATCTTTAAGATCCTACTCTCTGTTCGGTCCTGAAAAAGGACGAAGTTTTGGGTGCCATTAAAATCGTAACCCTTGATAAACAAGGTTTTTGATACCTCGAGTGATTTCGTCCAGGTCTCTTCAAACTCATTATTCAAATGAGTGAATTGTGTGGTAAAATCGTTGCCGTCCAATGAACGTTCCGCCCGTATGATGAGCAAGCCTCTATCTCCATTAGGCACCGCAATAAAATCTTCGGTATTCCAGTCGTATTCGGTTTCGTATCGACCAATATGGGTGACCTGCGCTACTGATAGGACAGCGTAAAAAGATGCCAATATGGTCAGGAGAATTTTCATGCTTCAGACATCGCCATGATAAGGTCGAACTCTTCTTTTTTAACGGGTTGTACAGACAGCCTTGTATGCTTAACTAAAACCATGTCAGAGAGTTCCTCTTTTTCTTTAATCTCTTGAAGACTTACCGGTTTTTTCAAGCTATTCTTAGGCACAAAGTCTACTACTACCCAGCGGTCATCAGCTGAAGTGGGGTCTTGATAAGGTGCCGATACACACTCAGCAATACCCACAATGCGCTTCTCATTAACACTGTGATAGAAAAATGCCAGGTCTCCCGGCTTCATGGCCTTTAAATTGTTTCGCGCCTGATAATTTCGGACACCATCCCAATGGTCTCTACCCAATTTCACTAAGTCATCCCAAGCATAGGTATTCGGTTCAGATTTGATCAACCAATAGTTCATGTTCACGTTGTTAATCTAGATAATTACCCCCTATTTTAAGTAAAATTCATTAGTAAACTAAGCAACTGAATATTGGATAATCGCAGCATCATCAAACAATTGAAGCTTCAAGCCGCGCTGATGGAACTTCATGATGAGAACAGTTTTAAGATAAGAGGCTATCAAAACGCTGTTTTTAATTTAGATAAGATTGAAGAGCCAATGGTCGAAATGAGTCTTGCTGATCTTGAAGGCATTGAAGGAATCGGCAAAGGCATCGCGGGTACCATTCATGAGATTGCCACTCATGGCAGTTCAAAGGCCATCAATGACCTCATCTCAACTACTCCAGAAGGCATTATTGAGTTGCTCGACATGAAGGGAATCGGTCCTAAAAAGATCAAAGTTCTTTGGAAAGAACTTGGCATTGAGAGTGGTCATGAATTGAAAGAAGCCGCTAACTCAGGTTTGGTTGCCAAATTGAAGGGCTTTGGTGAAAAAACACAGCAGAGCATCATCGATGCACTGGCCTTCAAAGAAGCTAATGCGAACAAATTACATTACGCTGAGGCTGAGGTTTTAGCCAACCAATTGATTGATGCATTGGCGAAGATCGATCTCAAAGCATCTTATCTAGGTGCGCTTCGCAGGAAATTGGAAGTAGTAGAAGAGATTCAATTGCTCGTAGAAGCAGAAGATTTTGACCATGCAGAGGAAAAGATCAATGCCCTCAATGAATTTGAACAGCATGTCAAACTTAGCGGACCCATGAAGTGGGTAGGCCAGTACAAAGAATACCTCACCCCCGTTTCGTTTCTTTTTTCGAAAAAACAAGATTGGGTCAAAAACCAATTGCTTTATTCGGCAAGTTCGAAGCACTTATCGACACGCATTATTAACAACAAAACACTAAAAGAACTCGCCATCACTGCTCCTCAAGAAAGTGAAGAGGCATTTTATTCATCCATAGGCATGGACTTCATAGTTCCAGAACTAAGGGAAGGTGTTTTTGAACTAGAGGCTGCGAAAAACAAGGCTTTACCCAAACTTGTCGAAATGACCGATTTGAAGGGCATCTTGCATAATCATTCAACATACAGCGACGGCAAAAACAGCTTGCGCGAGATGGCCCTTTATTGTAAAGAGCTGGGTTATGAATATTTAGGCATGTGCGATCATAGCAAATCTGCCTTTTATGCCAATGGGTTAAAAGAAGATCGCATATTGAAACAGCATCAAGAGATCGATGAATTAAATGCTGAATTAGCTCCTTTCAAGATCTTTAAAGGCATAGAGTCTGACATCTTGTATGATGGACAACTAGACTATGCTGATGACGTATTGGCAAGCTTTGATTTCATTGTAGCCTCGATTCATTCGCAACTGAAAATGAATAAACAAAAAGCGACCAGCCGATTGTTGACAGCAATTGAAAATCCATATACCACGATTTTAGGACACCCAACTGGAAGGCTTTTACTAAGAAGAGAAGGCTATCCGATTGATCATAAGGCGGTGATTGACCATTGCGCCAAGCATAAGGTTGTGATCGAGATCAATGCAAACCCTTGGCGACTCGACCTCGACTGGCGATGGGTACACTATGCCATTGAAAAAGGAGTAATGCTATCCATTAACCCGGATGCGCATGAAAAAGCAGGGTATCATGACATGCAATACGGACTTCTCACGGGCAGAAAGGGCGGACTTACCGCTGAAATGACCTTTAATGCCTTACCTTTATCAAAAATTGAAGAACATTTTGCTTCAAGAAAAAGTCAGGTTAAGGCAAATGCCTAAGAAAATACTCATTTTACGTTTCTCCTCTATTGGGGACATTGTACTGACTACTCCGGTCGTTAGGGCCGTCAAGACCCAACTTGATGATGTGGAAGTGCATTTCTGCACAAAAGCGCAATTTGGCTTCTTGATGGAATCAAATCCCTATGTCGACAAATTGCATCTTCTGACAGATGATTTCACTGGCTTGGCTAAAACGCTCGCGAATGAGCAATTTGACTTTGTGCTCGACCTGCACAATAACCTGCGCACCAGAAGGCTTAAAGGAAAACTACGAACGCAGTCTAAATCATTCAATAAGTTAAACTGGGAAAAGTGGCTTATTGTGAACGCGAAAATTGATAAGCTTCCAAACGTCCATATCGTTGACCGTTATTTAGATGCGGCCGCACCCTTAGGAGTAAAAGCCGATGCGCTGGGCTTAGATTACTTCATTCCGGAAAAGGATGAGGTAGAAACTGACTGGTTACCAAAAACACATCAAAAAGAATACATTGCTTTCGCCATCGGCGGTAAGCACGCGACCAAACAACTTCCACTCAACCGCATGATCGAGTTATGTGATAAGATCAACAAACCCATTGTGTTATTGGGCGGCAAAGAAGACGAAGAACTAGGCGCTAAAATCGAGGACTTTTTCGATCGAAAGCACGACAGAGAAGAACTGAAAGAGTCGCTCGAAGCGCTGGGTAAGAAGGCCGTTATTTACAACGGCTGTGGCAAGTTCAACTTTAACCAGTCCGCTTCCATTATCAAAGGAGCCTCCTATGTGTTTACCCACGACACCGGATTAATGCATGTAGCGGCTGCATTCAATAAGAACATCTTTAGTATTTGGGGAAATACCATCCCTGAGTTTGGCATGTATCCTTATCGAACAAAATTTACTATTCTAGAAAAGAAGGGATTATCCTGCAGGCCTTGTTCAAAGATTGGTTTTGATAAATGCCCTAAAGGCCATTTTAAGTGCATGAATGATATCATCTTCGACTTTTGGCTACCATGAACACTAAAAAACTACAGCTCATCTCCCTTTTTTGCCTGATTTGTTCCCTCTTGATCGAATTAGCCGATAGTCAAGGCTGGTTAGCGTTTGGTAATCCTGAGTTACCATGGGGCATTTCCTTAGGTTTGGTCTTAGCTGCCCTTTCATTTAATATCAAAGTTATTCGAGATTTTGGCGCCCCTAAACAAGCGCGAGCCAATAGTCAGCGTTTTGCTTTGCTCTTGGCTATTTATGCCTTTCTCGTTTTTGGATTGGAAATGATCTAAACTTTTTCTACTTCGAGCCTTTCGACTTTAGGTAGCGCTTTCTCTCTTTCCGACTCATGTCTGCCATGATCATCTCTTCTGTGAGCACCGAACGATATTTGATCTTCGGCTCTAGTACTTTTCGTTCCCCAGAGGAAGTCACGAATTCTGGGGTTATGTATTTAAAACTATACCAATCTTTAGATTCTTGGGATTCACTGGCGTCAAAATGTAGGTAATAGACCATGAATCTTACTTGATAGCCACTGAGGTAATTCTTTCCTCCAGCTAGAGCAAGTGGTGTGCCCATCAATACCTCGTCACCGACCTCAACCAAAGCAGCGTTCTTTTTAAAAATTGAATACTGACCAATTGTACCATCGGAATGTTCAATTTCAAGCATGTTACGATCACTAGAAAAGGTTAATCCTTCAAGATCCGCCTCCTCACTTTGAATCAGCTTGATCACGCGACCACCTCTGGCAGCAAAAAGGGTGTCTCCCTCATTTAGCGTAAAGCCAATGGAATAATAGCCCTCGGGTGCTTTTTTGTTTCGATAACTTTCATCGATGGATACTAACTCTAAGACCTTGGTTTGTTTCCCTTTGGACACGGGCAATGCATACGCAATGTCTTTAATCTTAGGGTTTGCGGTTCCTCTTCTATAAGTGTAGGTGTAACGAAAGTTTTGGTTTCCCATCTCATTTCTAAGAATCTTGAAGATCAAATGGTTACCTTTTTCTATCGACCGGTTAGCAGGCAAACTGGCATTGATGGTGTAACCCGAGATTGACTCAAACCAAATGGCAACATGGTGAGTCGCAAAGGAATTGTTGTCAGCAAAAAAGGTATAATTGCCGTCTTTGTCTCTTTCTGTGGAAATTTCAATGATCTCTTCAACTTGTGCATGTAACAAGAGTACCTGAAAACAGCTGATGAAAGCTATCACTAGTAATCGCATGTGTCTATATGTTTTAATCTTTTAGCAATGCCGTGATGGCCTGCTCTACTTTTTTCAAATTAAAAGAACTCACACATTTTTCAAAAGCTGTGCGGATTTCAGGCAGCATCAATTGACCAATACTACCCGCATGAGTGTGCTCAATTTTTCGATTGGGCTGAAACTCTCCTCGCTCAACCTGAAGACCTACCGTCCGATACGCGTCACGGAAAGGAACACCGGAGAGCACCAGACGATTAACCTTCTCAACGGTAAATAGATAGTTGTATTTTTTTTGCTCGATTACTTCTTCATTCACCTGCATTTGAGGCAACATGAAACTTACCATTTGCAAACAGTCTTTCATGTCTTCAATGGCTGGGAACAACAGCTCTTTGATCAATTGCATTTCTCTATGGTAGCCAACAGGTAAATTGTTGGTCATTAATGCAATGTCGTTGGGTATGCCTTGAATTTTATTGCATTTGCCTCTGATCAACTCAAAAACATCTGGGTTCTTTTTGTGGGGCATGATGCTCGAACCGGTTGTCAACTCATCAGGAAAAGTCACGAAGCCAAAGTCTTGCCCCATGTATAAACAAATGTCCATAGCCATCTTTCCAAGCGTAGCCGCAATGGAAGCCATAGCCGCGGCTAAAGACCTTTCTGCCTTGCCTCGTCCCATCATAGCATAGACCACATTGTAATTCATAGATTCAAACCCCAGGAGGTCAGTGGTCATTTGGCGATCCAATGGAAATGATGAGCCAAATCCAGCCCCAGAACCTAATGGGTTCTTGTTGATTACATCGTAGGCAGCTTTGACAAAGTGCATATCGTCTACCAAACTCTCTGCATATGCACCAAACCACAAGCCAAAGGAGGAGGGCATCGCCACTTGCATGTGGGTATATCCCGGCATTAATACCGATTGGTATTTTTTAGACAGATCAATCAAAACGTGAAATACCTCTGTCGTGAGGTCAATCAATTCTGTTAGTTCTGCACGCATGAAGAGCTTCAAGTCGACCAACACCTGATCGTTTCTTGAGCGGCCGCTATGGATCATTTTCCCAATATCACCTAGCTCTTCCGTCAGCATCAATTCAATCTGAGAATGGATATCTTCAACATCTTCTCGCATGCTGAATTCACCACGCAG
>ENA-OUOG01000426-OUOG01000426.1-marine-metagenome-genome-assembly--contig:-NODE-426-length-55200-cov-5.752009_pt1 | contig 55200 bp, 52 predicted proteins | sample MGYA00248635_ERZ508505 | MGnify/ENA primary metagenome ERZ508505 (study PRJEB26176, sample SAMN06267871) | marine metagenome | isolation source: Saanich Inlet, British Columbia, Canada | place: Pacific...
AAAGAGATGATCACGAAGGATGCCACCATTCGTGAAATTCACCATCGAGTGAAGAATAATCTTCAAACGGTCGCCTCGCTGCTGCGAATTCAGACAAGGCGCACCCATAGTGAGGTGGTCAAAGAGGCATTGAGTCAAGCAATGCGTCGCGTTGCAGCGATTGCTGTTGTCCACGACACGCTCTCTGAAGGCCTCAGTCAAAATGTTGACTTTGATGTCGTCCTGGAGCGGGTTCTGATGTTGGTTGCCGAGGTCGCATCGGCCGGTTCAGCTGTGGTGAAACCCACCACCAGCGGCAGTGTTGGAATTCTGCCGAGCGAATACGCAACCCCGCTGGCGCTCGTTTTGACTGAGTTGGTGACGAATGCTGTCGAACACGGGCTGAAGGGAAAAGCTGATGGCCAGGTGGGTATTGGTTCACACCGGCAGGATGATTTTCTCCGTATTTCTGTAACGGATAACGGCGGGGGGCTCAAAGACGGCAAGGTAGGCGATGGGTTGGGCACTCAAATCGTGCGAACTCTCGTCGATGGTGAATTGGGCGGTTCAATCCAATGGCATCGTCAAGACTCGGGAGGGACTGAGGTCCGGATTCACATTCCCCTCCAGTTTCTTCAACCCACCGGAGACACCACACTGGTTCCCGGCGTCTAGCTCGTTAGTAGTACTTTTCGTCGCGGCCCCGTTGTCTGATCACCCGACACGGAGTGCCATAGGCGACACACAGTTCTGGTAAATCCTCCACAACGAGGGATTGTCCACCAATGACGCTATCTTCGCCGATCATGCGATTGTGCAAAACTGCAGCGTTGATTCCCACCATGGTGCGCGAACCTACCGTCACATTCCCACCGGTTCTCGCTCCTGGCCCAAGGGACGCAAAGTTGCCGAGCGCGCTGTCATGGTCAAGAGACGCGCTGGTATTTATCAGGGAGCCTGTTCCCAACCGACAGTGGGCGCCAACGCTGCCGTGGGCGAGAACGACTGCTCCATCATTGAGGACCGAACTTGGGGAAACCCAGGCTGACGCATGCACGACAGGCGGAAATTGTGCTGATGGATACTCCTGCATCACCGCAGCGTGCGCTGCGTCTCGCAGATAGTTTGCCCCGACACCGAGCGCCACGGACGTCGACTCGAAATCCACCCCTTTCAGAGCCTGAATCAAGGTCAGAAAATCGCCAGAGGCAGAGGAAATGTCGATGCTGTCGATAACCCTGAATCCTGCTGATTCTGCGGCGTCAGCGACCGAGGAGGCGTGGCCTTGGTTGCCCAGGATAACGAGGGCCTTACCCTGCATGAGAGGCCTCCTCTATTCCGACGTCCCCCGGCTGGCTAGGAAGCGCGTCGCGCACGCGCTGCGCGACGTTTGAGGGCCCGGCGCTCATCTTCGCTCAAGCCACCCCACACACCCGAATCTTGGTTTGTGTCGAGGGCGTACTGCAAGCAGTATTCAGTGACCGGGCAGTGTGAGCAGACCGATTTGGCGCGATCGATTTGATCGACGGCTGGACCCGTGTTGCCGACAGGGAAGAACAGCTCCGGGTCGACGGTCAGACATGCCGCTTGGTCGCGCCAATCCATATTTTTCCTTACCTGACGGGGGATTTTCATCCCGAACGGAGAGATAACGAGCAACTCGAGAGGAAATCACCGGGCCCGCATACGATGTTCCCAGCAATTGTGGGAACAATCAAGTGTTTTTCTGAGATTTCTCAAGGCGCCTCCGGCAGTCCCCAGGCAAGGGCCACCTCCCCGATGAGGCGCTCCATTACACTCGTCATGTGATTACCTGCTGCTCTGTTTGCCTGTCTACCTCTACGCGACCAAGGAATTCTTTTGACGCCGATGGAGTGTGTTCCGCATGCCAGTGGGCGGAGGAGAAAAAAACCCTGGATTGGGATGCTCGCGCCGCAGAGCTCGATGTTCTTCTTGATAAAGCGAGGGCGGAGACAAAAAGCGGCTATGACTGCATCGTCCCCGTGAGTGGGGGCAAGGACGGCTCCTACGTGGCCTACAAGCTCAAACACGAAAAGGGCATGAACCCTTTGTGCGTGACCATTACCCCGCCAACACCGACATCCTTAGGACGCAAGAACCTTGAAGCCTTCATGGCTAGCGGCTTCGATTTACTGAGCTTCGATATCGACCCAGAAAAACTTCGCATCTTGAATTTGGCAGGGCTGGAAGAAATGGGTTTTCCGTATTACGGATGGCTCGTCGCGATTCAAGCGCTCCCTCTCAGAATTGCTAGTTCGATGGGCATCCCGCTCGTTGTTTACGGCGAAGACGGTGAAGTCGAGTACGGAGGAGATCCGGAAAATAAGCATCGCGCGGTTTACACCGCGGAGTATATGAAGCGGGTGTATCTCGAGGGCGGTTACTCCGCAGTGTTGCAAAAATCAGGGATGTCTCCTCAAGAACTGACGCCATTTGAATTCCCCGAGGACGACCAGCTCGCGGACGTGTCAATCACCCATTGGTCCTATTTTGAAAACTGGGACCCTTACCGTAACTATCTTGTTGCCAAGGAAAAGTGTGGCCTTATCGACGCTGAGGATACCAATGAAGGAACCTTCACGAACTTTGCCCAGAACGACCAGGAAATATATGCACTCCACACCTATTTGATGTATCTGAAGTTTGGCTTTGGAAGGGCTAACCAGGACGCCTGTATCGAGATACGCCGTGGGGCACTTACCCGTGAGCAGGGCTTAAACCTGGTTCGAATCTACGACGGGAAACTCGCAGAGGGCGCGCTCGAAAAGTTTGCGGGCTACTACGGAGTAACGACAGAAAACCTGAGGAACATTATCGACCGGTGGGCGAACACCGAGCTTTTTGAGCAACGAGAAGGTCAGTGGATTCCAAGGTTTGCCCTCAGCTAGTCAGAGCATGAAAGCACTCGGGGTAATTGACTATGGCGTGGGAAATATGCGCTCGGTCGTCAACGCTCTCAACAAGATCTCCGTACCTTGGGAATTCATTAACTCGTCACGAGAAATCGTCAAGTACGAAAAGTTGCTCCTCCCCGGGGTGGGTGCCTTCGGCTCAGCAATCAAACGTTTAGAAGAAACACGCCTCAAGAATGAGCTGATTGCTGCGGCCCATGGCGGCTCATCCCTCTTGGGAATTTGCCTGGGAATGCAATTGCTGTCGGAGGGAAGCGAAGAGAGCCCAGGCGTTGAAGGTTTGGGGCTAGTTGAATCGAGAACCATAGCCTTACCCGTCGCTAGTGTCTCCACAAATACAGGCTTTCGGTCAGTCAAAGTAGTGTCTTCCCGGCCAGATGTGGATATGTCTGCCCTATCGCGTGATTACTATTTCAACCACGCTTTCCACCTGGCCCCTTCGCAGTCAGGGGTTGTAGCGGGAGCCATCAACTGGAACGGCGTCGACGTTGTTGCAGCTGTTGCGGCAAATAACGTCTTAGGCGTCCAATTTCACCCTGAAAAAAGCCAGGGCCAGGGCTTATCCCTGCTCCACAGGTTCGCTGTCGCAGGAGAGCTTGCCTTGTGAAGCGGATTATTTTAGGGCTCCTTTTTGACGGAGTAGATTTTTACCTGTCAAGGAATTTTCGCCTCCAGCGCTTAGGAAACCTAGCCTGGCTCAAGGAGCACTTTCAGATTTTTGATCTGGCGTCCTCTGTAGACGAGGTCTCGGTCTTCCACGTAGGGCGAAGCCTCGACGCCCAAGAGTTTGCCGTCGCACTCGCAGAGCTCGCCAAAGACATTTTTATCCCCATCAGTGTCGGCGGAGGTGTTCGGTCAGTGGAAGAAGCTGACTTGTTCTTTCGATCGGGTGCTGATCGAATCAGTTTCAGTGGGACTTTGTGGAATAGTCCCGGCCTCATTCGTGAAATCGCGCAGAAATATGGCAAACAATCAATCGTTGTCGCACTGAATTACCGGAAGGAGGCTGATGGCTCAATCGCAGTGCGATACAAAGACACAGGTGGTCTTCATTTTGCCCCCCTGACCAACTTGTCCGTTGAATCGCTTCATGTGATGGCCGGGGAGCTCATCATTCAGTCCATTGATCGCGATGGAACTGGACAGGGATTTCCGGCAGAGGATTTACTGCGCTTTGACGGGTTTTCAGCGATTCCCTGGATCGTATCCGGGGGCTTTGGTGCAATTCAGCATGTCTCCCAATCACTTGGCGACCCCCGGATCCAAGCTGTTCTCACGTCGAACTTGCTGGCTTTTGTCGGGACGGGATTGGAAAGCGCAAGGACGGATGCTCGATCCAGTGGGGTTCACCTGGCCGATTGGAATAGATGGAATCCGTCGATGCCATGACTTCCGTCGTCGCGGGAGATATCTACGCACCAGAGCCTGCAACGCTGCTCCGGAAGATACGATAGGGACATCATGGTGGTTCGAGTATGGAGAAGAAACGGAACCTGTCGATGAAGGTCTTCGTCACTGGAGCCGACGGCTTCATTGGTTCCCACCTCGTTGAGGAGCTCGTGCATCGGGGTCATGCGGTTACCGCTCTTTCTCAATACAACTCATTCAACAGTCGAGGTTGGCTCGACGACCTGACCCCAGAAGTAGCCGCAGAAATCAACTTTCTTTCAGGTGATGTTCGGGACGCGGGATTCATGAGAGAGGCAATTGCTGGACATGAGGTAGTTGCCCACCTTGCCGCTCTTATTGCCATCCCGTACTCCTATTCGGCTCCTGAGTCATACTTAGCAACAAACGCTCTGGGCACGTTGAATGTAATGGAAGCGTGCAAGTCCCAGGGCGTAGCACGTGTGATTCACACCTCGACGAGCGAAGTGTATGGCTCAGCACAGTATGTCCCTATCGACGAGGGCCATCCTTTGGTGGGCCAGTCGCCATATTCAGCCTCGAAAATAGCGGCGGACCAGATTGCTTTTAGCTATTGGTCTTCGTTTGGCGTTCCTATTACTACTGTCCGCCCGTTTAATTCCTACGGCCCCCGCCAGTCTCAACGCGCATTTATTCCCTCTGTATTCGTACAGTTATTGGCCGAAGCGGCTGAGCTGCGCTTGGGGTCTCTAGAGACCACGAGGGACTTGACGTTTGTCAGGGACACGGCAGCGGGCTTTGCCACCGTTCTTGAGAGCGACAAGGGCGCAGGCGAAACCTTCAATATGGGAAGTGGTTTTGAGGTTTCAATGGGCGAAGTCGTCGATATGGCCTGTGAAATTGCGGGTCGCAGTGTGGAGGTGGCCGTTGATGAAGAGCGGATTCGGCCTGCTGAATCAGAAGTGCAGCGACTGTGGAGTGACAGCTCGAAAATGCTGGAAACTTTTGGATGGGCTCCGCAACGTGTCGGGCGTGATGGTCTGTTCAAGGGCTTAGAAGCTACCTATGCCTGGTTGAAAGAGCATAGGAGTGCTACAGGCTACGACTCGTCGAAATATGTTGTCTAGAAATGGCAACTCTGTGAGCACGGGTGCGTCTGTTGCAGAGACACTGGCCGCCACGCTCCACTCAGTTCTAGGTGGAGAGAGTGGGGGTCTTCACGAGCCCCTTTTCGGCGGTAAAGAGAAGGAATACGTCACACAGTGCATTGAGACAGGGTACGTTTCTTCGGTAGGCCCTTTTGTTGATCGCTTCGAGGCGGAGCTCGCGGCTTATGTCGGTGCACCACACGCGATAGCTGTTGTTAATGGCACCTCCGGGCTGCACCTAGCTCTGGTTGCCGTGGGCGTTCAGCCCGGCGACGAGGTAATCGTGCCGGCTTTGAGTTTTGTTGCCACAGCGAGTGCGGTAAGGCTTTCCGGTGGCATTCCACATTTTGTTGATGTGTCACCTGACACGTGGGGGATTGACGCGAACTATTTGAGAGATTACCTCCGGGCTGCTCTTATACCGAGCGGAAATTCTTGGATCAACAAAATCACGGGCCGACCAGTCACCGCCATCGTCGCGATGCACACGTTGGGTCACCCCTGCGACAGTGCAGGAATCGCAGTGGTTGCGGGGGAATTTAGCCTGAAATTTGTCGAAGACGCCGCCGAATCGCTGGGCAGCTTTTCACGTGATTTGCACACAGGATTGGCGGGTGATGTGGGTGTGTTCAGTTTCAACGGAAACAAAACGATCACCACCGGTGGTGGAGGTGCAATTGTTACTCGAGATGCTTCACTCGCCGCGCGAATGAAGCATCTCTCGACAACGGCTAAGGTCCCGCATCGGTTCGAATTTGACCACGACCTCGTCGGCTACAACTATCGGATGCCGAATATTAACGCGGCTTTAGGTGTTGCTCAGCTGGAGCAATTACCTGACTTCATTCTCCGACAGCGGGCGCTTTACTCAAAGTACGAGGGCGCATTTGAAGACCTGGGTCTTGGGGATGTCAGGTCTGAATCGCCAGGAACGGCAAGCAATTACTGGTTGCAGGCTTTGTTGCTCACTCCTGAAGTTGCCAATAACCGGGACCAGATGTTGTCAGTTTGCCTTGATGAGGGGGTTCCGGTGCGCCCACTGTGGAAACCGTTGAATACTCTCTCTCCCTATCGTGACTGCCCGAGTGATGACACTCCCGTGGTGAACGATCTGTACGCCAGGGTTATCTGTCTACCGTCTTCAGCTTCTTTGGCCTAGTCACGATTTCATTAGGGTTGAGAGAGGAGGAACGAATGAGCCCCGGTGTGTCCAGATCTGGAGTTGTGGTCATTGCTGAAATTGGCGTTAATCACAACGGGTCCCTCTCTTTAGCGAAGGAACTGGTTGTTCAGGCTGCTGAAGCAGGAGCGGACTATGCAAAGTTTCAAACTTTCAGCGCCCAGGACCTTGCTTCTGAGGCAGCGCCCGTGGCGGACTACCAAAAAAACGCCTCTCGTGCCGAGCGCCAGGTTGATCTGTTGTCATCGCTAGAACTCACTGATCAGCACTTCGAGGAGCTCGTTTCGTTCTGCGCATCGCACCAGATTGGCTTCCTGACCACGGCCCACGACCTAGGCAGTGCGGAATTTGTGTTGAGGCTGCGGTCTGATTTCATCAAGGTACCCTCCGGAGACGTTACGAATTTCCCGTTTCTTCGCCTGGTTGGGCAACAAGACAAGCCCGTGCTGCTTTCGACAGGTGCTTCTGCGGGGGAGGAAGTTCTGCGAGCGATCCAGGTTCTTGAAGCTGAGGGACTTGCTCGGTCAAAAATCACGGTGATGCAGTGCACTTCGGAATACCCGGCTCCAACAGGAGAGGCAAACTTGCTCGCCATGGTTGAGATGGGGCGCCAGTGGGGTGTGCCCATTGGCTATTCGGACCACACTCTTGGGTATGAGACAGCTGTTGCGGCTGTTGCTCTGGGGGCCACGGTATTGGAAAAGCACATCACGCTCGATCGAGAAATGGAGGGACCTGACCATACGGCATCTCTCGAACCAGAGGATTTTGCTCGAATGGTTTCTGCCGTGCGAAGCGTTGAGCAGGCGTTGGGAACCACGGTAAAGGTTGTTACGAATGCAGAGGCGAAAAACCGCAACGTCATTCGAAAATCGATTGTTGCCCGTCTCCCCATTTCCGAGGGTGACGCGCTCACAGAGGAGAACCTCGCCGTTATGAGGCCAGGCACCGGCCTTTCTCCCATGGATTGGCTCACTGTGGTGGGCAAAGTCGCCACACGGGCGTACGCTCCACAGGAATTCATTGACGGGCCGTGAAAAAGATAGCCGTTGTCACGGGAACTCGCGCCGAGTACGGTCTGCTGTCCCCTTTGATGCACAAGATTAAGGAGTCGACCACCCTCCAGCTGCAGGTCATCGTGACCGGTGCCCATCTTCTTCCCCAGTTCGGGTTGACCGTGAGAGAGATCGAAGCTGACGGGTTTGTCATTGACCATACGGTTCCTGAAATATCGAGCGCGTCGGATGGGCACGAAGTCGCGCGACAGGTCGGCGCGGGGACAATTGCATTGACGGATGTATTCCTTGATTTGGTGCCAGACGCCGTGGTTTTGGTGGGAGATCGATTTGAGCTCATGGCGGCTGCGACAGCAGCTATGTTTCTCAATATTCCCATCGTTCATGTGCACGGTGGAGAAGTAACGCACGGAGCTTTCGACGACGCGGTTCGGCATGCGATCTCGCAGTTTTCCCGTATCCACTGTGTGGCAGCGCCCGAGTATGCTGCGAGGCTGATTCGCGCTGGCGCGCAGCCAGATTCGGTCCACGTTGTTGGGGGCTTGGGGGTTGACGCGCTGCATAGTGTGGACCGGATGACGAGCGACGAACTCAGCACAGAGCTAGGTATGTCCGTGGACGGAACAGTTCTACTCGTGACTTTCCATCCAGTGACTGCCGCAGCGCACGATACGCAGGCTGAAGTATCGGCTCTCATTGAAGCGCTCGAGAAGTTTCCCGACGCAACCGTGGTTTTCACGGCGCCCAACGCAGATCCCGAACACCGGATAGTTCGGGACGCCATCGCACAGGCTGTGGGGCGCCACAAGAATTGGCATGTTTTTTCCTCCCTCGGCTTGCGAAAGTACTCTTCTCTCCTTGCTCACGCATCGGCCGTAGTCGGAAACTCTTCTAGCGGACTCTTGGAAGCCCCTTCGCTCGGCATACCCACCGTAAATGTTGGCCCGCGCCAGGACGGAAGACTCATGGCTATGAGCGTGCTGTCCTGTGGGACGAGTGCGGCGGATATCCGCGACTCAATCACTCACGCACTGTCCCCCAGTTTTCGTGAATCTCTCGCTGGAATGGAAACACATTACGGGGGGCCGGGCGCCGCAGATCGCATCCTGAGCCTCCTTGAGGCCACGGCATTCGATAGCCTTGCGGAGAAGAAGTATTACGATTTGCTCGACAAAGGGTAGGGGCTCATCATTCGCGATCACGACCTCGCCAGGTGGAGCGTTCGGAACCCTAAGTCCGTGCGCGAGGTCGTTGAAGCCATCAACACTCACGGGTTTGGCACGGTGTTTGTCCTGGACGAAGGTGGTCTCCTGGTCGCAGCCGTGACTGATGGGGATGTTAGGCGTGCCTTGCTGGCGGGGCATGGCCTCGACAGCCCGGCCTCTGAAGCGTTCAATACAGATTTTGTCGCGATCCGTGACGGAGCAAATTCTCCCGCGACCTCCGGGGCTCATCCAAACATGGGACTTAAGGATTTCCCTGTGGTCGACCCTGATGGGCGGCTTGTGTCTGTGGAAACTTATCCAAGAAACAGCGGGGGATTAGCCCGTGAGAACACTGTTGTGGTGATGGCAGGCGGTAAAGGGTTGCGTCTGAGGCCGCTGACGGATAACACACCGAAGCCGCTGCTTGAGGTTGGAGGAAAACCCATTCTTGAGCACATCATTGAGAACTTGGCCCGGGAAGGTTTCGTCAACATTTTGGTGGCCGTGAATTACCTGGGTGACCACATTGAAAAACACTTCGGGGACGGTTCTGATTTTGGGGTCAAAATTTCCTACCTGCGGGAGGAGACAGAACTCGGCACTGCAGGAGCGCTGTCGCTTCTGCCGGACGCCATTTCGTTACCGTTAGTGGTGATGAATGGTGACCTCGTGCTTGGAGCAAGTGTGGGGAAGATGCTCGACTATCACGAGCAAAAAGGTGCAGCGATTACTGTCGGCGCGAAAGTCATTGAAACTACGATCCCGTATGGGGTGCTCTCTACGCAGGGGGATACCGTTAAGAGCGTGGAGGAGAAGCCAACGTACACCGACCTTGTAAATGCTGGAGTCTATGTGCTTGATCCCCATATCGTTTTCTCTATATCCCCAAACACTGCTACTGATATGCCGGAAGTTATACGGCAGCACGCACCCCGAGGAAAGGTGCTCGCGTTTCCTTTGCATGAAACGTGGGCCGACTTGGGGCGGTATTCAGATCTCCAGAATGCAGACAGTCTGCTCTCTGAGGGATGAAGCCTGATGTCTCCGCTGATGCGTCGCTCGGTAGGACGGTGAAAAACCGTGGCTTCCCGCCGCGGGTCAAGATTGTTATCTGCGGCTTTGGAAGTAGTGGTCGACGGTTCCTGTCCCTCGTGAAAAGTTGGAACCCTTTGGCGGATATTTTGGTCTACAGCTCTCAAGTTTTGGAGCCAGTCGGCCATCGAGCGACCAAAAATCTCGATGACGTGACCGCCTTTGATCCCGATTTGGCCATCGTGTGCGGTAGCGCGACTGCGCGGGTCGAGGTAATCACCGCGCTAACGCCCACTCTGCGCGGACTGTTCGTTGAAAAGCCTGTCGCGGCAGATTTACGCGACGCAGAAGCGATGTTGAGTACTGTTGACCACCTCGATTGTGTGGTCCAAGTCGGGTACAACCTGCGCTTCTCTGAATCCTTGAGGGACTTCAAACGACGGGTGACAACAGAGGAGCTTGGCGCGGTCCACAGTGTTCGCGTAGAGACTGGTCAGTTTTTGCCCACCTGGCGACCGCAGCGGGACTATCAATCCACGGTTTCGGCGCAAGCGGCTCGCGGTGGCGGTGTTCTACTTGAGCTGAGCCACGAGATCGATTACGTTCAGTGGATATGGGGTCCGATTGAGTGGGTCTCGGCCTTTACGGGGCTCCAGTCCGAGCTTGAAATTGATGTTGAAGACACCGCACATCTGGTCGTGGGCTTTCCTCCCGAGCGAAACAAGAAGCAAATTGTAGGGCAGCTCAATCTGGATTTTGTCCGCCACGATCATCGCCGAACGGTCACAGCTTTGTGCGCAAACGGTTCCTTGAGGTGGGACGGAGTTGCGGGGAGAGCCGAGGTCTGGGCCGAAGGCTCAGGAGAATGGGAAACTGTGTGTACTGATGATCCTGGAGGCTCGACGTACGATCTTGAATGGCACAGCTTTATTGCCGCGGTGGAGAATTCTCAACCTCCCGAGGTGAGCTTAGAAGAGGGGGTAAGCGTTGTGCAGGTGATTGAAGCCGCTCGGATATCCGCTTCGGCTGGGGGGTCAAAGACAATAGTGGCGGCCATCGGAATGGAGAAATGACGGTTTTTGGTGCGATCTTTGCGCGCGGCGGGTCCAAAGGGGTTCCTGGTAAAAACTTGCGAGTCCTTGGAGGCATTTCGCTCGTTGGACGCGCTGTTGAGCTAGGAGTGGCGCTGCCGAGCATCGACCGAATGCTGTGTTCCACCGATTCTTCGCAGATTGCGCAAGAGGCCGAGAGGTTCGGTGCAGAAGTTCCTTTCCTTCGTCCAGATGCGCTGGCCGAGGACAATTCACCGGAATGGGCAGCGTGGCAGCACCTCGCGAATTTCTTGCTGTCGATGGGGGCCACAAACTCTGACCTCCTTGTATCCCTGCCCGCTACATCGCCGCTGAGAGCGCCGGAAGATGTGAATAGTGCTCTGGCGGTTTTCAAATCAAACGACTTTGACCTTGTGCTGGGAGTAAGTGAGTCAAGCAGGAGCCCCTGGTTCAACATGGTCACGCGAGACCCCTCTGGCGGTGTCACGGTTGCATTCGAAGCAGCACAAGGCGGAGTTTCTCGACGCCAAGATAGCCCGGAAATTTTCGACATCACTACAGTGGTCTATGTGACGACCCTCGGCTTCATATCTCGGGCTAGCGGAATGTTTGGCGGGAGAGTCGGTTCTGCGGTTATTCCTGTCGAGCGGGCATTGGATATTGATACGGAGCTAGACCTAACAATTGCCGGTTTCTTGTTGAAAAACGAGAGTAATTAGCCTGATGACGAGTGACATGTTTTCGATGACAGGGAAGAGGATTGTCGTCACCGGTGCTGCAGGACACCTGGGCCGCGAGCTGTCCATTGTCCTCGGAGCGGCAGGCGCCACGGTGTACGCGATTGACGAGAACGAGTCGGGACTTGCGGACTTGCAAGCGGCTGGAGCAAATGTGACCGGGATAATCGAAGCCATCGTCTGTGACCTGAGTGAGGAGGCAGATCGGGTGGCGCTAACCCAAGAGCTTGCCTCCCGCACATCATCGTTGGATGGTGTTGTTTTTGCCGCCGCTTTTGTGGGAACGAGCAGCCTTGAAGGCTGGGCCGTAGACTTTGCAAACCAATCCCTCGAAGCCTGGCGTGATGCACTTGAAGTGAACCTCACTGCACCTTTTCATCTTGCTCAGCTCATGACTGGCCTTCTTGTCAACGGCAGCGGGTCCTCCGTCGTAAATGTTGGCTCGATCTATGGTTCTGTGGGGCCGGATTGGTCGCTGTATCAAGACCAGAGTATGTCCAACCCTGCGGGGTATGCCGCCAGTAAAGGTGGTTTACTCCAGCTAACCCGTTGGTTGTCGTCAACACTGGCCCCTGACGTGAGAGTCAATTGCGTGTCACCCGGTGGAATTCTGAGAGGACAACCCGAGGGCTTTGTCGATCGGTACGTGAAGAAAACACCTCTTGGCAGGATGGCCACCGAAGCCGACATTGTTGGCGCCATCGTCTTCCTCTTGAGTGGCGCCTCGGCCTACATCACTGGGCAGGAAATTATTGTGGACGGCGGCCTGACAGCTATCTAGTGCGCTGCTGGGTCAACGAGCCCTTGTGGAGTCTGTCCGTCCAGCGTGTTAACGATGTTTGTCAAGCATGCCTTGATGGTGTCGGCGTAGGAATCAACCGTTGACCCTGCGACGTGGGGGGAAAAAAAGACATTCCTGTGTGCAAAGAGCGGGTCGTCCGCGGCTGTGGGCTCGTCGTAATGAGCATCGATTGCAACGCCTTTGATTAAACCTTTCTCCAGCCCATCCAATAGCGCGCGTTTCTCAATCAGTTCGGCCCGCGAAACGTTGATGAGGAAAGGCCTTTTATGAAGTAGCCCGACATTCTGTTGGTTTATTAAGTCCCGTGTGTCATCGGTGAGGTGAACGTGAAACGTTACGTAATCCGCCGCCGATAGCAATTCATCGAAAGATGATTTGTTCCAGTGAGGACTAGGAGACTCTATGACGCCGGGGTCGGAAAACATGATGCTCATGCCCAGTGCTTCGGCCCGGCTGGCCACAAGGCTCCCAATGTTGCCCAAGCCTACGATTCCGAGGGTCTTCCCGGACAGCGAATATGAGCTCATACCGTGGTCGTTCCCTGTCCAGTGCCCAGTAATAACCCGATCGTGCATTTCCGGTGCTCGGCGTGAAACACCGAGCATCATGAAGATCGCGTGTTCAGCAACAGAGATTGCATTCGAGCCATGGTTGTTCGCTACCCGCAGCTGTCGATCGCGCGCATCTGTAATGTTGAACTTGTCGTACCCTGAGCTCCAGATCTGGATTAGGGAGCACTTCACAAGACGGTCCATATACTCGCGTGGGAAGTGACGCGCTGGCGCAAGAAGGACCGCATCGATTTCTTCCAGCGGCACGTTCTCTAACTCGCTCATTGCCTCATACGGCACCTCGTGTATCGCCCAGTTCGTCTCAGCTAGGTGTTCTCGAATCAGACTTTTCAGCGATTCAGGATGGCGGTCGATGGTCATCCACAGAAGGTTCGGCACCGTACGAGGCTAACAGCTTGGAGACCAGCTACTGAGTGGTGGAACGCTGGAGAATCATTTCTTCTGCAGCCCGCAAATCAGCCACAGTGTCGATACTGATGTGTCTGCCAGCCGTGACTACGGCGGTGGATCGTCCCGGGGAAAAGACGGAAGTAGAGCTCCGGACAAATTCGGATGTGAACGCATAGCAGACGCCATTTCGATGAAATGAGGGTTCAAGTTCTTGGCGCGCAACAATTTGAGCCGCGTCGTCGAGGAAAAACTCAAGCACACCGGTGCCACTGATTTTTACTTGTTTTTTTGGGTGGTAGCTGGAATCAGTTTCGGAGACGGTCCACACAGAATCCCATTCGCCCCCTAGTAGCCTGTCGACACAACTTTCGACGTCGGCGGAGGTCCGCAGAGGGGACGTGGGTTGGAGCATGATGACGAGGTCAAACGATTGGATGAGCTCATTTTCTGCTTCGGCAAGAGCGTGACTCAGTACAGGCATATCGCCAACCCTGTCACCAGAAAGTTCAGGAGGACGCCACACGATTTTGGCGGTGCCTGCCTTCGATGCCTCGTCGGATATTTCCTCGTTATCCGTGGAAACAACAGCCGCGTCAACCCAGGGCAGTTCTCGCAAAAGCTCGGTTGTGTAGTAAATGAGGGGCTTTCCGGCAACGGGCTGGATATTCTTCTTCGGGATACCCTTGCTGCCCCCTCGAGCTGGAATTACCGCGAGGATTTTTTTGCCTTGCCTCACTATCGTTTGGCTTCCCATGGAGTCACAAGAGATGGTGTTCCCGATGCGGAGGATTCGAAAGCGGACAGCGCAACTTCCATCACGGATAGGCCTTCGGCGAGGTCGATGGACGAATTCATCCCAGGTTCGGAGAGTAACGATTGAACGTGCTCAATTTCTCCGCGGAAGTCGTCGGGTCTGGTTTTGGGAAAATCCCACCGGTCCACCTCAAAACCATCCCGCGAAAGCTTGACGACAGAGTCGCTACCTTCATCCATTATCCAAATGAGTTGTCCGTGTTCGAAAGTGGCGACAGCCTCCTTTTTCGCTGGCCACGTGTGGAGATCCTGGCGAACTTCCCCCACGAGCCCAGACTCGAGAGTAATCAGAAGGCGTGAATCCCGGTCATATCTGCCGGCATCATGGTCAATCCATTCGACGTCTGCCTGAACACTTTTTGCTCGGCCTTGGCCAAGCTCTCTTGCGAGATAGAGAAAGAGGTTCAAAGCATGGCTGTGCTCCAAGAGCGCTCCACCACCCTGTTCGGTGAAGGCTAAGTAGGAATCCTTCTCGCTTTTCATCCAGAAGTGGGCTTTGAGGATGCCATCCCAGCTTTCGAGCATATGCGATTCGAGGCCAGTGAGTTCTCCCAAAGATTCGTGTCGCGCAATCTCAAGAAATTTATGGGTGTTGGGTTTGTGCCGTTGGTTGTAGCCGACCAAGACTCTAGTGCTAGTCCCTGTTGCAGTTGCGACAAAAGTTCGAATGTCGTCAGAGTTTGGGTGCGAGAGAGGTTTTTCAATGAGCAAGATTTTGGGGGGTCGCTCAGCGATCTCTGCCTGAGCAATCGAGAGATGTGTGGCTGGAGGAGTTCCCACAATCACCACATCGAAGGTCTCATGTTCGACCTCAGCCGGGCTGGCTAAGCGAATATTGCTATCCCAGTTGCCGTACCGGCTCGGATAAATGGTGTCTCGTGTCCGCTCCAGCGCTTCGACACTGAAATCGACGATTGTCACATCCCAACCGATATTTCGACAACCGTGAGCGAGATGGTTGCCTATCGATCCGGCACCGATGACCTTTACTCTCGTGGTCATGAGCTACTCCGCGAGCGACCAGACAGAAATTTTGGTCTTTCGGTCAGTGTTGTGATTAATGGACTCGTCGGTATAAAAAGAGTCGTTGACGTAGTGTGTAGAAGAAATCTCCTCAAAAACAGCACCGTCGGGCGAAGTGAAACTGTGTGGAATTCCAACTTCTACCGTCAGAATGTCGCCGGGCGTCATCGTGTGTGGCTCGCCACCGAGAGTTACGATAAGCGTTCCGCTGAGGCACACAAACGTCTCTTCCTTTTTCTTGTGGACGTGCTCCGGGTTTGACTGCCCGGGAAATACGCCGATCACTTTTTTGCAATAATCCCTGTTCACGACGGTCACCATCACGATTCCATACTTGTCGAACTGATCGATCCCGTAGTGGTGGGAAAGTTCGACTGCGCTTCGATTGGGAATTACCACACCGGCGGACTCAAAATGAAGCTTGCTCCGCTCGATCAGCTGGGTAACGACCGCGTCCAGGTCTGAGATTTCCACATTGGATGATGTGAGCATTTCATGCGCCCCGACATCCTTGGTTACATTCTTGTGCTCTAGTTTTGACCATTCGTTTGCGGTGAGTTGTCCGTCAAAGACGGGAATTTGGAACATCACATCGGTATCCGAGATTTCTGACCCTCTGGTGAGGGGATTCTTCGCATAAACACCTCGCCTTAGAGCTCGCACGGAGTCGCGTTCTGTTTGGTTGAAGTAGGCGGCCTCGTCCATTCCAGACAGCATGATTGATGCCTCCTGCAGCCTCGTGGCCCACTCCGCCAACTCCTCGGCTTGCGAGGAGTAGTCGTTTACGGCCATTCCTTCTGCCTCAAGTCCGATATGGCGTTCCATGATCTGAGCGCCCTTAGCGAGTGCGAGGCCTCCCGCAACGGTGTTTTTTGGATCTTCGTGGGTTGAGTACCCAATTGCGACGTCTTTGTAGCGACTCTTCAGTAAGTCAATCCGATTGAGGGCAAGCTCAGCATCCGGCGTGGGATAGACCGCCACACAATGCATGAGGGCTAGCTGCGAAACCCGCTTTGTCATGAAAGCGGCCACACGGTCTGTGTCGTGAACGCTAAGCCCCCCGGTGGAGACAATGACGGGTAGGTCATGTTTCACAATCTCCGTAAGCAGAGGCCAGTCTGTCGCACACGCACTCGCTACTTTCATAATGTCGAAACCGTGGTCGACAACTTTCTGCACTGAGATCTCGTCAAAAGGAGTGCAAGCGACGAGGAAGCCCCTCTCTCGGGCGTGGCCCACAAGTTCGAGGTATTCGTCGTCAGAGATCCGAGTTTCCTCGAACCGCTTGATGTACTTAAAGTCATGATTTCCCTGATGCTGAGCGTGAATAAGCGTGTCAAGGTCCCGATACTGAAACTTGATGGCAGCCGGAAAGTCAATGCCACGTAGTGCGTCTGCTGCGCTATCGATGATGGCTTTCCCATGGGCAACCGAGCCATTGTGATTATTGGCGAGGTCCAAAATCAATAGTGGCTTTGAAGCGGATCCAAAGGGGGCGTCGTTGAGGGTAGACATCATGTTGGCTTTTTCTTCTCCGTTGGCCGGCGTGGTTCCATCCTACCTTCTGACCGGACGCGGAAACCCGGTCCGCATACGCGCTGACCGCGGAGGTCCGATGCCCGTAACGCTCGGCGCTCAGCCAATCTCGGGCGTCACAAGTCGTCGGTTAGGCGAGTGAGACAGGGCCATCTACAAAATCAACCGGTCAATTTCTCTCCAAAAAAAGTGTTCCTCCACAATTTTTTGTGCTTTTGCCTGACCTCGTCTGGACATCTCGAGAATTTCGGATGGGGAAGACCATAGTTTCATGATCTTCGACGCGGCCTCTTCAACACTTGTGTACGAAACAAAATCGATATCTGGTTCAAAAAACCTCTCTACGCCGAGGGCTGGCTCAATTACAAGCACGGAGCCAGCGGCGGTGGCCTCTACGAACCTATAAATCAAGTGGTGATGACCCGCAAAGTCGGTGTGGGGGCCAGAAATTTGAGATGAGGTGGAAACGACTAGTGCTGCGCTCTGAATGAGGTCCCAATAATCATTATTGGTAATCCTCCGTCCCTCCGGCAGCCGGCCAATTATTTCAAGCTCAATCCCGGCTTGCTCGAGAGCCTCCTTAAGGGCGAGCAACGTTGTCTTCCGGGGTTCGTAAAGGGACCCGACAAAGATGGCATGTCTACTCTTCTCGCCTAGTCCACCATCCTCCGAGGCTTGGTTTTTGCTCAGTTTGCGCATCGTCGCTACGGACAGAGGGAATGGCATCGGCCCGATGAGGCGCGAGTGAGGGAATATCTGGCCCACCACATTTGGCGACATCAGCGTGGTCACCACCCCCCTTCGTGCTGAGACGATTGCACATTGGAGGCGCCAGATTCGCACGGGAAAATCGGTGAGCGAACACACGGGTGTAACGCCGTAGTAGCTGAGCGCCAGGCCAATTACAAAAGCCTCCCAAATCCCCGCAGTTTTTTGCTGGCTTCCAGATCGGGGATCAAAAAAATAGAGAGAGGGGCGCATTTCCCTAATGGTGCTCAAAAAAACCGGAAGAACTCGCGCACCCGTCGGAAACGACAGTTTCCGGACTTCTAGCTCCCCGTAAAATTCGCATGCTGACTGGTATATCTCATGGTACTCAATTAGGTCCCAGCCTTTAGCGCCTGCGCCAATCAACAGCTGCGGTGTCAAATCCTTCGGCTTCCGAGCGAAGCATGCGACAAGCGGATAAAGGATAAGCCGAAGCAGAGACACGGTTATCCAAGACAGAAAGAAGAAGACATCGCGACGCGGGGCTTGTGGTTCGTTCACTTTTTACTCAAATCGTCTGTGTGGGGCTTTTGTTGGGTTCTGATCCAGGCCATCGAAATGTTTCCAGTGTGCTGGCGAGCTTAGAAGTTGGAGAACCGCAATAAAGTTTGCCAACGTCTGCGTCTGTCATCGCTTCGGCAAGAAGAGATATGAAGTCTCGGTTTCCTGCCGCCCGACCCTCGGCTTCCGCGGTTCCGTGATTTCTGCCGTCAGGCGCTGGGAAGAGACTGGTGTACTTGCGAAAATTACTGGCGTACGGTTCGCCCATCCAGAAGTGGGGCCTGCTGTCGAGGTCTACCCCGCAAAGCACTATTTTGCGATAACCCTGCGCAATTGCTAAGAAAATTAGTCGCACAACACTTGACCCGTTATCGGGAAGTATCGCTGCCGGCAGGTCGCGCCGCTTGAGCTTCGTGAGGAGCACTCTGAGATCTTTTCTGAGGGCAGAATGGGACCGGGAGATCAAATTGGACCTCCCAGAAACCCATATCCGACTTTTTAGTTCCGGTGAAACTGGGAATAGATAGTTTGCTTCCAGAGCGTGCGGTCTCAAGTAGAGGATAGACGGACGGGCGTCGAGAATTTCAGGCCGGTTGAAGAGAGTGGCCAACGTGCGCTGTGACTGTCCGCCATGCTCTTCGTCCGATTTTTCTACTTTTCCGGCATCAAAACTGAACACGTTTGGAACAAAGTCGTGAAAAAACCAGAAGTTAATGCCGATTGACTGATTTTCACGGATGTAGTTGAACTGTGCCTGGCTCATTTCATTGATGGATGTTCCGCTGCCGAGGATAAAGAGAGTTCGGCCACGTGGAGAGCGGAGAATCGGGGTTTTAAACACGTCCAACGAAGAGAACCCGCTTTGCGAACAAAATTTTCGAGTAGCTCTTTCATCACGCATTGCACTCCACGTCCAAACGAGATGGCGAACTGGCGACATTCGGCTCGAAGTGAGAAGCCAGTGTTTCAAGGGATGTGCCTCCGATCTGCTTGACACGTTTGTCGATTCTTATGGCCGAACATTCTCAAGATGAAAAAGCAAGAATCTCCCAGAGCGTTGGAAAGTCTACGCTGGAACGGACGCACTTACTGTGCGGGAACCTTACGAAAACACTGTGTGCGTGATGATCTGTCCAACCTCCCAACGCCGAAATCACGGATTGACAGATGCCCAGGGTGCCGCCGGAGGTCGCTCGGGTGCCTAAAATGGGAACCATGCGACCGTAGGCGTTAGTCGCACCATTCTCATCAAGGACCGGAGAAAATGCTCGATATCTGTCTGATGCTCAAGACCTATGCGCCGGATATCGCCTATGCCGAGCGGCTGGTGCGCTCTTTCCACCGCCACAATTCCGACAGCCTCCAGCTTTATGTGGTTGTCCCAAGCGCCGACTTGACGATGTTCAAAAAACTCGGCGGCGGGAACGTTGAACTTATTGTTGACGAGGACATTCCGGTCTCGTACGCCTCGGCTTCTCAAGCAGAAGGACGTGACCTGGGTTTCGTCAACGCCGGTATCTCCAAGCTGGGGTTCTGGGAATTAGATGTGTGCAAAAACTACTTTTCAGTAGACTCCGATCTCGTATTTATTCGGAACTTTTCCCGCTCCGATTTCCTGGACGAAGAACAATCACCGTATCTCGTATGCACGGAGGCGCGCGATCTAGCCGCCGATCCGTTCTATTTCCGACGTTACTGGCTGGACAGGCAAGCAGCCGTTGAATCCGTGGCCCGGCAGCTTGGCGTCTTAACTCAATCATCGTCCTCGTACCACACCGTTCAAGTTTTGAACGCTGAGATACTTCAGGGCCTCAAGGCCGGGCACCTTGACCCGCAAGGACTTGACTATTTGGACCTCATGATTAGTGTGCCCTGGGAGTATTTCTGGTACACAACCTACGCACTCCATCAAACGCAGATTCGAGTGCGTCGTTGTGACGAGATGGTGAAGGTCATTCACCATCAAGGTCAGCATCTTGCGCTTTTAGACATGGGACTGACAGAAGCTGATCTGGCCCGGAGCTACCTTGGGATTACGGTTAATTCCAACTGGTCTCGGCAATATGGTCTTGTCAATTTTGACAACGCCCCGGTTGCTGCTTATCGAGCGGCGGGGGAATGGGCCCATTGGCACTCAAGTCGAGCGGGAGCGCGACAAGGGGTTCTCCCACTGTCCTGGCTATCGCCATCTAAACCCTGATGGTCCGAGCGAGCTATAGCCGGAGGAGGTCTACCGTCAGGACAAACCGCCACAACAGCACATTTACGGGAGGCGCCCCGGGCCTAAACCGAACCGTCGCTAAGTGTACGGGCGAGTGCCCCTCAGCCACTGTCCTCAAGGCTGCATGCCGAGATTTCCCACGCAAGATGCGCCAGTCCGCGGATGTAATGCGCGGGTGAGGCCGCGAATGGGAAGGTAGAATGAAGTGTAAGAAATAGGAGTCGAGGCTGTTGTCTTCCGTTCAAAGAATTCTTCTGAGTACTTCCCGGAGCTTAAACCAGGGGCAATCCTGGGGAATCGCAGCCCGTCTGTGGCACGAAGAGGGTCACCGGCTTGTTTCGGTGAGTTCAGAAGTGGTTGCTGGAGCCGTTGAAAGTGCAGTCCTGGAAGATGTGGCTTTGCTCCCAGGAAACATTAGGGACTTTTGGAAATTCCCTCTCGAATTCTCCCCAGATGTGTTGGGTGCGTATCAGCGGTATCGTCAGAGTGACAATTTTTCCGGAACTCATGCAACCCTGCTCTTGATGCTGTCTCGGCTGGACTCGACGGGGTCTTTTCGCGGATTAGAACGGGAAGTCCTTGTTCGGCGCATGAACCTACAGGCAATTCAGAGTGTTCTTGAGGCTCGACCCACCGTTGGGATATTCGACGTAACTCCGCACGAGGCTTTCGAGTACGCTCTTCTCAAGGTCTTGGAATGGTTTGGCATCCCCACCCTCATGTTCCAGCCTAGCCTCGTGGGGCCTCAAGTGATTGCGCGCACTGGGATTTCGACAATCCTTGACGTTCCTTTCCCTGGTAGGCGCGGACTGGAACACCAGGTAGCCGACGAGGAGGTAGTCCGAATTTCTCTTGCCGCGTTGGAGCGCTTGAGGGCCGGCACAGGAACAATAAAGATGGACTCGCAGCGAGCGAAAGAGAGTCATTCAATGACCATCGCTGCGCGAGCCCGAGCATTTCTCACTACACTGAGGCGGCTGGCTGAAAGCGGGCGGGACTCAAGATTTGTACTCACTGGTCACAACATTCGCCCGTTAGTTATCAAGAGAATATTGGCTATCTATCTCGAGCGATCATTGAGGCTCAGCGCCAAGCTAGCTGCGCAAAAATTGGCGTCCCTGAGCACGATTCCTTCCAATCGCTACGCACTCATGGCGCTGCACTACGAGCCCGAAAGGAGCTCTATTCCAGAGGGGGCCCCCTTCGATTCCCAGCTTGACGCGATCGTGGCTGTGCGCGACTTCTTGCCAGCGGATGTTGAGCTAGTAGTTAAAGAACACTTTAGCCAGCAGGCGGCGGCTCTCCGCGGGTTTGTCGGGCGCAGCCCCGACTTTTATGACCTCGTAAGTGCGTTGCCAGGTGTTCGACTCGTCGGCGTCGACTCCAAGACTCGACTGTTAATGTCCAATGCCGAATGCGTAATCACCATGACTGGCAAAGTTGGAATCGAAGCCGCGGGAGAGGGGACACCCGTTCTTGCTCTCGGCCAACCCTGGTGGTTAGGGATGCCCGGAACCCTCGCCATGAGCGACGCAACTGACTATCCGTCATTTATGGAGAGCTGCATAACTAGTCGCGAAGCTCTTGATTCGTGGCTCGAGAACATGGTTCGGCATGTGCTTTTGCCCGGAGTAGCCTCAGTCCCCCCCCCACGTTATTCTTCTCGCACCGCGGAGCTACCGTCGGGCTTCGAGCATTTGGAGGCAGCAGCCATTACGAGTGCCTTCAATGCGTTGATATCTAGTAAGGCTGGGACTCGGCATTCCAGTACTGAAGAATAGAAACCAACTTGGCACGAGCTTGTTGAGTTCTCGAATGGTCGTCGACTTGTGCTCGAAGTAGGAGGCGGCCAAAATCAGCTTGACTGAGCAAGCTCAGTCTCCGAGCAAGGTACTTGAAGGAGTGAGAATGGGGAAAGCGCAACATGCTCGTCCAGTTACGAGACTCCATTGGGTCCGTGCTGTTTTGAGCAAGAATTGCGGGGAGCCCGTTAGCGATTAAGACTTCGGAATACCGGTGGTTCGAGTTGTTCAACCACCCGGGCGGAATTAGAGGAAACTTGCTGTTTAGGATCGACCGGACATATCGTGAGTCACCATCAAATGTCGTTCCACCAAAGCCGTCTTTGTAAATTATGTCGCAGTCGAAATACTTAGAGACCACGTCAGTGGACACTTGTCTACGGCCTCTGCCAGTTTGGCCAACAAAAGAGAAAAGGGTTTCCTTCTTAACGTGTCGAACAATGGCGAATTGCTCCTTCGGAGCATAAAGCGATTCATCATCGGAGAGCACGAAACCGAGCTCTCCGTAAACAGCCTTCAAGCCCTGAACAAAACTGTTGGAGTAACCCTCGGGAAATTCGCTCCAAGGGTAATTTAGGCAGATTTTCTTGGAATTAATCCATAACTTGACCGAAGCTCGTGCGTCTTTCAGAACTTCATACTCGAGGACCGCCGACAGGCGCTCACGGTCGATCACATTCCCAATAAACATCTTGAAAAGATTTCTGAGGGCAACCGGCTTCGGGGGGTTGTAAAGAAATACGTGGCGCAAAGCAGAAATGTTATTCAGCGACTCGAATGTTTCCTTATCGTACGTCTCGTTACCCAACAAGAAAAAAATCGTTGACCTGGGCGGTTGGTTCCTCAAAAACCCGACCCAATTCGCTGGGCTAGAGGACACAATTATTAGAGGTTTTGCGGAATCCCAGGAGATTTCTTGACTACCAGGGAGCACCCCGCACCTGAGCCCAATCCGAAATTCGCGCCGTAAATACTCTGCCTGCGTTAGGCGAGGGTTGTCAGAGAAAGCAACAAATTCTGGTTCCATGCACTCCGACTCTTTCTAAGGGAATTCCCCTCCCTAGGTTCTGGATCCAGCTAGCTCGAGCGTGGGGACTGGACTTGCGGGATCAACCAATATCATAAGTGTCTCAGGTTCAAATACGCCAAGAGTAGTGGCCAAATGATGAATCTTTGATTCTGTGTCCAGAGACCGATAATCCCTCTCGGACACCACAACTAATGGGCAGCTGGTCAACCTGCTCGACGAGGTTTGGGCCGGTTCAAGACTTGTCTGCGCGGCTAGCCTAGGATTCTCGGGTCTGTTAGACCACTATGACGAGGAGGGGGTCAGCGTGCTGAAGTTTCCTAACGATTTGCTTAGTCGAACGCCATATCTTCTCTTTGCTGATGACGTCTGCATTTTTCGTGCGCGCTGGGGCTGGTCATAAACCCGGCCTGATAACTTCCGCAGCAAGAAGACGGCAGCGCGCAAGCAGCTTACCTAGGTAGGCGCGACGACCAGGCGGTCCGAGACCGGATCGAGGCGTTACAATTGGCCGATGAGGATTTTGAATCCATTGCTTATCGCGCTGTTAGATCTTTGGGTTGGACTCGGTTACCGGTTGACCTCCCAGAAATACACTCTTGAAAAGGCCGCAAGTACAAGCATCGTTGTTTGCATGACCTCTCACCCCGGTCGAATAAAGCATGCCTGGTTGTCTCTGGAAAGCTTATTCAGGCAGACGGACCGTGATTTTCGGCTTGTACTCGTTCTCGCGGATAGTCAATTTCCGCGGAGGAAGCTCCCCAATTCCATTAGAAGATTGACTCGTAAGGGCCTTGAAATTCTGTGGGTGCAGCGTGATGGTCGCAGTTTTGACCACCTTTGGCCGGCATATAGAAAATTCCCAGAGGCCGCGGTGATAAGCGTTGACGATGACAAGTTTTTTTCTGCGAGTCTGGTGGAGAAGCTACGAACCGCGTCCGTCAAGTACCCCTCAACAATTATTGGTTGGAGGGGGTGGCAGATGCGATTGTCAGACGGGTCTTTGGCTTTTGGTCATGGCTGGGAACGAGCAACCGAACAGACGCCCAGCAACCAACTTTTTATGCCGCCGGGGAATGGAAGTTTTTATCCTCCTGGCTCGTTGCCTGCCGGTACGGGAGACTATTTGGTAAGAGAGCAGATTTGTCCCGATGCGGACGACGTCTGGTACTGGGCGATGGCCCGATTGGGCGGGCGGAAATCAGTTTGTTTGGGAGAGGCAAACCACCGCGCTGTCTGGCAGCAAAAAGGAACAGTTTCGCTTGCGTCTGCCCAACCCGGTCCAGCCCAGTTTGAACAAGTCCTACGTTATTTTGATTTGGAGGAACCACTACTACGAGAACTCCCCGAGGATACTCGCCAGCCATGACAGCCTCGTCCGGTGAGTCAGCCGTAAAATTTGGTCGTCAGAGCAATGTTTGAGAAGCTCCTTCTCTGTCGGGCCATCGGGGTACGAGGAATGCAAAAAAACACCTCCCGGGTTTGAACTCGTTTCCAAAGTTGATCGAGTGCAAAGGTTTTGTAAGGGGCCCCGTCTCTCAGATGGCTCACGCTGGATTCGAACGACCGCAATAATGGGCGGAGAGCAAAAGGTTTCACCACATAGCACGCCGCCATTTGGATGTTGTTCGAGACCGACAGTTGCCGACTGATTGGGAGTCGCGGCCCCCTCAGCCGGTAAGCAAGACAAAGCACCCCTAGGTGTTTCCGCTCCTGAAATTCTTTCAGAATCGTCGAGAATTCGCGCCCTTCAAATACGAACTCTACGTCGTCTTCGCAAATCATTGTCAATCCACTGCCATTATCGAGAAGCAGTTGCACCAAATTGCGGTGCGAGATGGAACAGCCGAGGCCACCGTTACTGTGAAGGGCCGCGGGATATCGGACTGGCGACCGTAGTTTCAATCTCTCAAATTCCGTCAGTGTTTCGTCGTTTCTATCGGGCCGCGAGTCAAGGTTGATGTAGTACGCCGGCAAATCCGCAAAATCGTTAACGAAGTCTCCGGTGGGGATTGAGGACTGAGCAAAACCGCGCTTGAAACATCCCCGGAGGGCCGATGACATCAGCCTCGGAGTCCAGAGAAGGAAAAGTCTCCAGCCAGTCATGTGTTCCATCCAGTAGGAGGCGCGGAGTCGACCCCGGACGACGAAGTGCCTGACCAGCGACACGGCGTTTGGGCGTCTTCTTCGGGTGCTCATATATTTTCCCTCTGACAAAATTCTTTCGGGAGCGAAAAGAGTCTTTCGAGACTTGCGTTTGCAGTCCAGTACTTCGTTGTCAGTTTCATTTCCAACGGTTGTGTTGCGGACGCTAGACGATATCATCCCTCCAGCGGCATGGATTTTCTGAGGCCACTGACGGCTTGCCTTCAGAGGGGCGGCGATGTCTCATCGAAATATTTTTGAAGCAGGCCTTTGTATGGGGGTACGAAGTGAACGATCGGTCCCCTGCGATTGCCTTGTCCTTTGGGGCCCCACCAAGGGTAGGCGTTGAGACGGTATTGGGGGACAATTTCGACCGACGCCCGGATCCTTGGAGACAGCAATCGACGCGACCGTCGAAGGTTAGCGATTGAAACTGGTGCGTGTGTCTTGTGAAATCTTTTCCGTGTTCGGTTTGGATTCCCAAGCCAGCCATTAGTTAAGTTCAGAAGCCGTAAACCGTTGTCCCACACATCGGTCTCATTTGAGTGTCCTCCAGCGAGAAGAAAATTCATAGCCACCTGATCTCCAACGTGGCCAGAGGGACCCTGTTGGCTGCCAGAGGCCCAGGTTGGGAAAGGAATGGATTGAAGGCTGCTCCATTCGGAGATCAAGCGGTGGCTAAACTCGCCTCTTCGGAAAAAAAGGTGACCACCGTTGAAAAGATCGTTGTGGTCTCCAGTGAAGACAAAGTCCTTTCCTTTGCGAACCAGGTCATCAAGAGATTTTCCGAGGTCGTGGAAAACTGAGTCAAGGTCAGTCCAAAATACGAATTCATGGTTTTCCAGCGCAGATAAAATAACGTCCGGCTTAATCCAATGTAGATCCCCCTCCCCTCTCACCAAGGCCTGAATCGGCTTGAGTGTGCTGTCATCGTAAAATAAGTACTCATAGCCGTGCTTAGCCGCAAAGGCCTCGTGGTTTTTCCTGACCGCTCTGACAATGTCCGGAATAGGCCCGGCCCACGCGGCAACAATCGCAATTTGCTTCGACAGTTCAGAACCTTCTTCCTTTAGGCCGCTCGGCAGAGCTTGTCCCTCGTGTGTCCGGAAATTTGCGGACACCTTGTCATATTCGCTCCCACGTTGGAAAGAGAAGGTCACCGGTTGGCACTGAGCTGTCAGTAAACCATTCTTTTGGAAAGATCTTCGGGGACTCGGGCTCTCTATTCAAAAAACCAGCCCACCAGCTGAGGGAGCTATTTGCGCCCACTAAACCATCTGCTTGGCTCAAAAGGTTCAAGACATCTCCGGCATTTCTTACCTCTGCTGGACCCAGATACTGGTCAGCGAATGGCACCACTTTTCGGGCAGCAACGACGTCATCAGAGAAGACAACAACGTGCGTCACTCCAGTTAGTTGCTGGACCTTCTCCACGGCGGCAGAGTAATAATCTTGGCCCGGTAGCGCCATTATTCCGACCTTCTCGTAGTCTCCGCGACGTACATGCACCCCAATCCAGCGCTCCCCCTTCACTCGTCGGCGCATATCTCCGGGGTCCAGGGAGAGTTCCATACGAGAAGTCAGTAGGTTCCGGACGGCGGGCTGGACGGCCTCAAAGTAACGCCACGATTGGAAATAGCCGTCGAGCCGCACCGGACCTGGAATATCTTCAAACCGGGAATCATAATCAAAACCACTTTCCCGAAAGATAGGTTTTCTTTCAATGCGCAAGTCCCACACCGACCGAGCGCGGCTTGCCTCCCGAAAACCGAAATAGTCGAGATCAAAAGATCTCGGGTCCAAGATGTGGTAGTCGGTTCTTCGAATTTTTCCCCCAAGAAGCACCAGCTCGCGCTCGAGTCTTGTCGAGAGAGAAAAGGCGGCTGCCCAGCAAAACAATTGGTTTCCGAGACCACCTCGGAGCGTAACGCTCACGCTCCTATTCATGGCCCTAATTGCGGCGAGCTCTCTTGTTTACCAGCAACACATCGTTTGTCCAGATTTTCTCAACCTTGAAATCGGGAAGCAACGCCAGTAATTGACGAAGAGACGGTTGGGCCACATATAGTTCGTCGTTCGAGTACTCCGTGTAGAAATACCGCGTCCTCGCAAGAGTATCTCTTCCGCCGTCAATCAGCTGCCTTTCGGCTCCCTGCACGTCGGCCCACACTAACACCACCGGCAGGACCCCGCTTTCCTGGGCTAGTCGAGGCTGCATGACTTGGTCAAGGGTCTTTGCAGGGACGACTATTGTCTCGTCGAACGAACTCCAGGGGTGGATAAGGGTGTGATTTTTTGGTTCGACGATCGAGCCGCTGAGATCCCAGCCATCGGGAAATTCAGATTGAGACTCGCCCGGGGGAAGGCCACCGGACTGGTAAAACAGAAGCTCCCCCTCGGCGTCAGAAATCGCGATTTCTTCGAGTTGTGCGCGACGGCTGTCAACTCGATCCCTCCACTTTTTTGAGGCCCGGGGGTCTGGTTCAAAGCAGTAGACGATGGCGTCAGGAAAGTTCTCGAGAAGCCGCTGGGTATCTTCCCCAGAATTTGATCCGACCTCGATAACAACCGAATCCGTTCTTTTTTGATCTCGGACAGCTGCGAGGTCCAATTGGCCCCTATGAATACGTTTCAAAAAGCCAGAAGAAAGAAGTAAGTCTCTCCGAGTGGGCCACAACTTCAGCTTGGTTTGCAGATACGAACTTCCCCGGAAACGCAAAGAGCTAAGAAACTTTCGCACTTCGTATCTACCTCGCATTTCACACAGTTCTGTTCTTACACAAATCTTAGTCGGGTGTCGGCCTTCAAGAGGGGACGGGTTGAACGCTTTCCCGCGAGAAACTGGGGCGCCGAAAGAATGTGATTGCTGATCGCTATGACAGAGTTACTGTGTCATAGCGTCACCACGTCGCGCACCGATGTTGTGTTTTTGGAATTGGAAGGGACGAAGGATTCTTATGTCGAAACCAAGCGTCACGGCTCTACTGCGCCATGTAATAATCGAGGGCTTCGTAAACGCGATTTCGCGGCAATCCCACTTGAAGCTGGTGCGAGAAATGGAGCGCCTTAGACCTGGCTCGTTTCCCTTCGTTTCTGCTGACACATTTAGGTCCCTTGCTGACGTTGTGGTCGAAAAGAGGGGCGTCACGAGAAGACAAAAGCTAACACACCGTTCCATCGTGTTTTTTGACCTTGCGCAACTATCTGAGGGGCTGGGTCTTGCGAAAAATCGTGCGCCGTTGCGTCGTTTAGCGGAGGTATACGAGGAACTCGCCGAAGCGCCTGTACTGATACTCCACAACGGGGACAAGTTGCCAGACGACAGTGTGATGGCGTGGGCAATCGAATCGTCCTATCACGTTTATTCGGTCAACGTCACTAAGGACCGAGCAGGTCTGACTTCGATTCCTGTTGGCATCGAAAACGTTTATCGAAATTTGAATGGGAGATTGGAGGATTTCATTGCTTTTCGTGACTCCAACAAGGCTGAGGCGAGGACGGACCTGGTTTTCTCTAGTTTCAATATTGAGAACAATCGCGAAATCAGAAAACCTCTCTCCGAGGAGTTGATGGCATCGAGGTTCCCTTTTGATTCCCGTCGGATCTCACCGGCAGAGCATCGACGTAAGACTCGCCGCGCGAAGTTCATTCTCTCGCCACCTGGAAACGGCATCGATTGTCACAGGACCTGGGAGGCCGTTTACTTGGGTGCCGTGCCGGTAGTTTTGGCAGACTACATTTCGACGGACTTGATTCGTGACCTCCCAATTTTGGCGGTATCGTCCTTTAGAGAATTTCTTGGAAAATCACAGGCCGATTTACTCGAGGAATTCGATCGGGTCCGCAAGGCAGGGACGGAGAAGGCGTTCATGCCCTTTTGGATCAGCGACGTGTTGCGAAGGGCCAACGACTTGTGACGGGGAATGGAATGGGTGGACACGTGTTCCCACTCGTCTACCACTACACGGGCGCAAGCGTTCCCTCTTGGGGGCTAGTCACCCTCAAATACAGCGCACGAAACTGGCCAGGGCCGGTCGTCTTGCTCCACGACCGTTCAGACGTTCGGCCGCTTGAAGGAGTCAGTCAAGTCTCGACATCTGGTTGGTACGACCCTGAACCCTTTGATGTATTTGCTCGAAGATTTTCCCGGCCGCAGGATTTTAGAGAGGGATTTTGGTTTCATGCCATCGAGCGCTTTTTCGTGCTGTCGCAATGGTCAAAGGTTTTTGGCGAACCTCGTTTCCTCCATACCGAGTTGGATGTGGTTCTTATGGGTCAGGAGAAGCTGATTTCTGCCCTTCCGAGGGACCGTCAGGGAGTGATGTACCCGCGAGCGTCAAAGGAAAACGCAGGCGCGAATGTGCTTTATGTCAATGGAGAGGGAAGCCTCTCACCTCTACTGGACTTCTTTACAAATCGGTCTGGTGATGAGTTTGAGATGAGCCTTCTTGCGCAATTCCTCGACGATTTCCCGGGAGACGGCATCGCATTGCCCTCCCATCTCAACATTGGCGCCAGCCCTTTCGGCACCGATACAGACAACCATATCCAGCCGTGGGAATTGGGGGGCCTAGTTGATGTTCATCCCCTCGGAACATGGATGCTGGGCCAAGATCCGAGGAATGAAAAGCACGGGTCGGTCTTCAATCATTTCTATTACCCCTTGATTGGTTCGGAGGAGCTTCAGGAAACCAGTTTTCGTTTTGATTGGGCGGAACGACAACTGTTTGTTAAAGGAAAAGAAACGCCCGAATGGCCAGTGTTCGCGTTACATGTGCACTCAAAAGTGATGCGCAGAGCACACAGCCGGTTGGCGATGTGGCTATACGCTTCGCTCGTGAACCAGCCATGGAGGTCAGTGGTCGTCATCCAGAACCTCCACAGGAGGCCTTTGGTGGTGCTCAAGTCGCTCATTGACTTCGCATACCGGCTAGTAGTCCCGCCCGATAGGAGGGTTGCCCAGAGTGAGCACACCTAATGATGAGACTTTGGCAAACACTGCGGATCGCCCACCACGAGTTCTGATTACCGTTGTCTCGTCCGGAGAATCACCGTTCCTTGACATCGAACGCGAAGCTCAATTGGAGACTTGGGCCATTAACACTCATTCAAATGTTCGCACTATCTGGATTGAGGGTGACCCGAGTCTCGCAAAACGACCTAGGTTCAAAGCTCTGAATTGGGTGATGGGGTTAGTACTAAGGAACATCTACGGCCCAACTTTTCATCTGTCTTTGCAGGGTGGCCGGATGCGTCTTAGAGTCAATGTAAAGTCGTTTCTCGACAAGTTCTACGATGCTAGCGCCGCGAAGAATCGGTTTTCGAGGGCACTCCAGACGCTCATGGGCGAGCCGGAGGGGAGCACCCCTTTGGCCGACGGTCGTCGCGTGAGACTGGGTGTGCCAAATTCATATTCTCTGCACCAAGTCAGGGCCATCGAGAGGTATCGCTACCTCGGAAACATTGAGTTTGACTACGTCCTGCAGACGACCAGCACATGTTACGTCGATATTCCTGCTCTAACTGAGTTTGTGTCACGCTTGCCGTCAAACGGAGTTTACGCTGGGCCGAAAATGAAGTTTGGATGCGAGTTTGTCCCCGGGAATAACATCCTCATGAGCCGCGACGTCTTCCAACGCGTCCTCGAGCTCAGGAAAAACATACGACTTGACCTACCCGACGATGTCGGGCTTGGCCAGCTAATCTCGGACTTTAAGCTCGCGTCGATTATGGATATGCCAACAGAAAATGTCTCAACGGGCTTACGCAGCATAGACGATTTAGGGGAGAGTTGGCGCTCAGCGTATGTTTTTCGTTGCAAAGCAGAGACTAGGACTCTAAACTCGAGCCCGGTGATTGAACTAATGCACCGACTACACAAACTAGTTACGGCGCAGTCAACGCAACATTAGGAGCGCAGTTCGGGTCTGGTCGCGGCGCGGCGGTCCAGAAAAGGTTTTACGATACGCCGATACAGTTTGCCATCAAGCCTTTGCCGAAAAGTTGGCCCCATCCCACCACCTTGAGCAAATGCACTCTTTGGTTCAAGCGTTAGCACCGACTTAGCGGCTCTTTCAGCGACTCTTAGGCGGGCAATTTCTGATATTCGGTTCAGAAAATGAAGATCCGTAAGAACCAGGTCTCGACCGGCAATTAGTCTCTCTTTGTCCGAATCCAAGACGGGAGTGCCAATAATTTCCTCTATTTGTGCTGTCGCCTCCGCAAAGGAATGAATGTTAATTTGCTGTTGTCGCGGAACTGGCAGGAATTGTTCGATATCCGGCGCACCCCAGTAGATCGGAACAGTCATCGTGAGGAACGGGTCAAGAATTTTCTCGGTGAAATTACCGGAGTCGCTCCGATTCTCAAGCACAATTGTGCGTTCGAAGCTGATGAGACCGTCCCACTTCTCTGGCAGCGGATTGACTCCATTGCCAAACCACTCTATGTCGTCTCCAAAGTGATTCTTCAGGTGCTCAGCAAAGGCAAACCGTAGCCGGTGGTTGGGGGTCCAGTCTTGCGCGGAACAAAAAAGTGACAGTGGTCGCTGCTTTTTCGGGTACTCCATCCCCATCAAGAAGTTGACATCGCGCTGATGTGGAGAAAATATCGAGCCATGGTTTGAGTTGATCATCCATGGAAGGAAGGGAGGTTTGAACTCCGCAGTGGGCATTCTTGTGGGGTGGCAGGTCTGTACGGTGGCGAACTGGGACAGAAATCCCTCAGCCGCAGGCGAGAGAAGCTTGTCAGGCCTCCAGGAGCCTTCCGCAGTGAGAAAATGCACCTGGTTCGGGGGGACCTCGCAGGTAGCATCTTCCGGATCGGCATCCTCAATGACGAACCATGCGTCCGCCTTTTTCGTGCCGTCGTTCACCCGAAACTCGGCTCCTCCAAAAATCCCGTCGTGATTCCCGGTGTACTGGGAAAGGTCTGGATTTCGATCCTGGCCCGGGATGGAAATCTTAATGATCATTGCGGTGGCTTCCTGGAGATAAGTTGCGAACGTGAAGCCAAAGTCTGACAGCAATCATTTCCGGCCCCTGGCATTGACTCCCTGCAAGTCGGGAAACGGCCTCGGGGTACTCCCAGACGCAAGTACCTTGGCTGCAGAGATCATCACAGTAATAACCGTTAAAGAGCTCTTCGGCTCCACGCTTTGCACCCGCGATTTGGCAGTGGTTAAGCCTAGAAAAAACACGGATTTGCCACGCAGGCAAGCTCGCAGGCGATTTGGGTTGGGGACTCTAATCCTTGCAAGTAGGTTGCAACTGAGCCTCCGGCGAAGTGGCTATTTTCTGCCTAACCTTTGATGCCGTAATTGCGGTCTGGTCGCACAAGGAGCATAAAGACACGATTAAGAAACGCCAACACAGTTGCGAACATGAATCCACCAAAACCGATGCTCATCAGCAGCAAGACACTCAATGTGGCCCAACCTGCTGGAGCAGGGATCAACCCAAAAAAAGCCAGAAACGCCAGGGCGGCTCCGGCAACTAAGGTGACCACCCCTAGCGCGGCACCCCCTAGCGAGACAACTCTAACAAACCTCTGGCTTCGCGAAAGTAACGCGTCCATTCCCAATTCATAGAGGTCAGAAAAGTCAAATTTGGATTCTCCTTTGGCTCTCGGAGCACGGTCGTAGTGCAGGACCGCATCGATTCCATAATCGCTCGAAATAATTGTCCTGAGAAACTGGAATTCCGCACGATAGGACGCTATTTCGGAATAAACATCGCGGTCAAGAAGATAGAAATCCTTGAAGCTGAAAATCTTGTCACGGTTTGCCCAGCTCAATGCGCGAAACAATTGGCCAGCGCTGAGTCGGTAGAGCAGAGATTTCGGTTCTGACCGCGGCGCACCCACAACAACCTTGTTTCCCCGCTCCCAGAGACTGACCATCTGCGGAATTAACGCGAGCGGGTCCTGCATATCTCCTTGCACGACCACTACGGCGTCCCCGGTTGCCGCCCGCAGGCCATGGACCAATGATGACTGAAAGGATTTCACCGACGGAAAGTGCTGCACCTTGTTGCTGGAAGACGAGGATGCCCAATCGGCCAGCATTGCGGAAGATCCGTCATCGCTTGCGTTATCGTTCACAATTATCTCAGTGGAAAGCCCCCGCTCCGACAGCGTGTCGACTAGGGCGTCCAGCTCGGCGAATAGCAACGGGAGGAGCTCAACTTCATTTCGAACGGGAATGACTAGGGAGATGTTGTGTTGGTGTTTCTTAATCATGCCTGGCTCCTCTGCACATCGGAAATCATTTCTTCAAAGGTGAACAGCTCGGGCTTTTCCAGGCCCAGTGAGGTGGGTTCCTTGAATTCCAACATTTGCGCGGGGAATCGAATCAACGGCTCTCGTGCAAACCGAACCAAGCTGGGGTCCGCCCCTAGAATGGTGGCTGTTCGCAAAGCAACTTCTCGCACTGTCATCTGGTCGCTGACCCAGGCCCTTTCTCGTCTGAAAAGGGTACCCGACAGGGTCGTGAGCATAGCAAGCTGCCGAGCAGCATCTTCGACGTGCACCACCGGTAGGTGTGAACTGTGTTGACGAATAGTGAATTGTTTATCACTTTTGAGGGCCCTAACCAATGCGGGGATCATTCGCTCTCTAGTTGAGTGCCCGCCCACTAAGTGCGGCAGGCGAATTTCTGAGAAGTGGAAGCCCTTTTTCGCTGCAAGGTCCTGAATCCTCGTCGCGGCTTTCCGCCGCCAGTGCGCGTATGGATCCAAGTCAACGCCATTCAAGTCAAAGGCATAATTAAAAAAGGAGTTGGTCTGTATCCAACTTTGCGGAGGGCGGCTGAAACTCTCAATCACCGCCAACGGAAAATCGAAATTGTCTCTTCTGAGAATGTCGGGGTCAGGACGCTTCCAGCTCGCGGCTGCGTTGATCACGACGCTGGGGCTGCACGACCGGCTGGGCTGGCCGTGGAGCGGACAGTTGCGATGGTGAACCCAGTTCCCCATCGCGCTGGTTTGCCCTCGGATAATGGTGCACCAATCCAACCCTGCGGATTGCAGATACGGCGTTAGGGTTTGCCCGAGAAGTCCTCCTGCGCCAAGCAGCAACACAGTCATAAGGCTGATTATCTCGGCTTCGAAGTAAGGGCGGAAACGTGATGGCGGCGCTGCGTGGCCAGATCATGTGAAGGCGTCACAACTTAGCGACCTTGATTTCTCGATGGTTCCAAAATGCAAATGTAGGGATTATCCGTATCCCAGTCCGAGAAATAGTAAGGCTCTGCCGCAAAGGAGCAACCGACCACGTCCAAGTCATATTCAAGCGCTAATGACTCAAAACTCTCGTAGCCAAACTTTTTCAACCCGGGGTAGTCGATCATTGTTTTCCCTGTCCAGGACTCGAGTCCCGGTGGTTCGGACTCGAGGATTGCCCAATTGGCGAAGACTGGGTTGGCAGAGTTGAAGTTACCGTCGATCACTACTTCAATGCCCATTTGGACGAAGTACAGCTTGTCCTCGTCCGGCATGCCGGCAGAAGCATGGAGGTCTCGAATACCCTCAAGGTACAGGGAGGCTTCCTGCGTCATCCGAACATGCTCCACAACCGTCCCCGCTGGACCTGAACTGTTTCTGTCTTGATGGCCTGGAATCAACAGAGCAATTTGGATGGCAGCCAGGATCAAAACCGACGGGAGCCAAATCTGGAGCTGGGTGGTCTTGTGCACCACGCCCAAAGCTTTGACAAGGAACAACGCCATCATTGGTGAACCCCACCAGAGGTGGAAGGGGTCACCTAACGGATGTATTTGCACCAAGTTCGCCAACCCACCCACAGCCATAAATGAATAACCACGCAACGCGCTGGTGGGAAGTCTGCTTAGCGTGGCGCCGTATCGTTTGATGATCAGTCCGAATGCCAACAAAATGACGATGGTTGACAAGAAAAAAAAGTACCAGATGGCCAAGTGAGATTCCTCGCCGGTAAACAAGACCAGGTTCTTCAGTTCGTCGGGGCCCTTACCGCGGTACCAATCAACCACCCTCTGTGCTCTCACGGCGAATAAGAAGCTCGCGGTCGCCAGGACAGCCGCTACTACTCTCAGACTCACCCGCACGGGCGAGTGGCCAAATTTGGAGACAACGAGACGGTCTAGGAAGATTGCTGCCAGCGCTAGCGGAAGCGCGCGCTGGGCCAAGTACGTGATGTCGCTCCAAAACAACCCAAAGAAATATTCAGGGTCAGACTGTTGCTCGAGCGCCCAAAAATACGGTGTCACGATACTTTGATCGAGGTAGTCCCCCAGCGAGCCTGCAGCGCCGAGTATTAGGAGAACGACACTGGCGGAGGTTATCCACCCGGAAATGAAGGCACCCCGATCGTGTCGGTCCCAAAGTCGGGACCTCCAGAAAAGACTGAGCCCAACGAGGAGGAGTAACCACAGAACTAACCCCACATTTAGCCTGGTAAAGGGCATAACACCCACGATTGCTCCGGAAGCGGCCCAAAAATAGCGCGCACGCATCAATTTGCCCTCGTCACGCATTCGAATCCCAATGAGCGAAAAAGTTGATGCTGCCATGAGCAAACAACTGGCCATTACAGACGACCACGTCTGGATACCTCCCATGGCCCAGCTTGGGGCCAGCAGTACCCAGACAATCGCGGACGGAACGGAGATTCGGTGGCTGATTCCAAAACCCCGCGGAGCAAAATTTGGAATCGCGGCGACCAATCCAGCAGTCAAAGAGATCAGCACTGTCGCCCATATTGTCAAAGCAACCGCAGACCCACCACCCAGAAAAACGAATGGCGCTTGCGACCAGGAGGTTATCGGGCCGTACTGCGTGAAAACTTCTGAGTGGATTGCTTTTCCTTGAGAGACCCCTGTAGCGGTAGCCAGCATAAGTCCGTTGTGGTGTGCGTCAAATCCCCACCACGCGAGCGGCAAAAAAGCAAGAAAGGTCGAAGTTGTTACTGCAACCGGAGCGACAAATTTTCCCTGCCTGGACGTCCAGAAATTACTCGGCCCGCGCAAACCCATGAGAGAAGCTTACTCGACTACGGCTCGCTTGAACTACGGCGCTCATGGATGCCCGGCCTCCGATATCGCGAATCGCCGAGCGGGTGGCAAAACCCCATGATGAGTTGCGGGATGGTACGGGTGTGTCACGTGGCCCAAACGCCACGGGCCGCATAGCTTCCCGATTGTTTAGTGGGCGGGGTTTGAGCTTTGAGCCCCGACTATCAGCCGCCACGCCTCTCACGACCCTAAACTAAGTGGATGGGATCACCAGATATAAAACCGCGCTCGCGCGTCGTAACTGACGGCATCGAAGCCACTACCTCTCGCGGAATGCTTCGCGCGGTAGGGATGGGCGACGATGATTGGGAAAAGCCACAGATTGGTATTGCCAGTTCGTGGAACGAAATCACTCCGTGCAACTTGTCTCTTGGCCGCTTAGCTCAAGCAGCCAAGGAAGGTGTTCACGCCGGTGGAGGGTATCCCTTGCAGTTCGGCACCGTCTCGGTTTCTGATGGAATTTCCATGGGTCATGAAGGCATGCACTTCTCGCTGGTTTCCCGAGAAGTCATCGCCGACTCGGTGGAGACCGTGATTCAGGCGGAGCGTCTCGATGGATCGGTGTTGCTCGCGGGGTGTGACAAGTCCATTCCTGGGATGCTCATGGCCGCAGCACGGCTGGACTTAGCCTCTGTCTTTCTTTACGCGGGATCGATCGCACCTGGCTGGGTAAAGCTCTCCGATGGCACGGAAAAAGACATCACCATCATTGATTCGTTTGAGGCAGTGGGCGCAGTGAAGGCAGGCAAAATGTCCCGCGAGGACGCGTACCGCATCGAATGCGCCTTTGCGCCCGGTGAGGGCGCATGCGGTGGTATGTACACCGCTAACACGATGGCGAGTGTGGCCGAAGCCTTAGGGTTGAGCCTTCCCGGATCGGCTTCTCCAGCCTCCTACGACCGCCGACGGGACCTTTACGCTCACCGGTCCGGTGAAGCTGTGGTTGAAATGCTGCGCAAAGGTTTGACCGCTCGCACGATTCTGACCAGGGAAGCCCTGGAAAATTCCATCGCAGTTGTCATGGCGCTCGGTGGATCCACCAACGCGGTTCTTCACCTGCTCGCGATCGCTAACGAAGCGGAAGTGGAACTCACCCTCGATGACTTCAACCGAATTGGTGACAAGACCCCGCACATCGGAGACTTGAAGCCTTTTGGCCGCCACGTCATGAACGATGTGGACCGACACGGTGGACTTCCCGTTCTGATGAAGGCGCTGGTGGACGCCGGCATCATGCACGGCGATGTCATGACGGCCACCGGAAAAACCATGGCCGAAAACCTGGAGGAGCTCTCATTAGATGGACTCGATGGCGAAGTAATTCGTCCACTAGACAAGCCTCTCCACCCCACTGGGGGAATCACTATCCTTCAGGGCAGCTTCGCTCCTGAAGGGGCGGTTGTTAAGACCGCTGGCTTTGACGCCGCCACTTTCGAGGGTCCAGCGCGAGTGTTTGAACGCGAGCGGGCTGCCATGGATGCCCTAACAAACGGCGAAATCAGCGCTGGTGACGTTGTGGTCATTCGTTACGAAGGCCCGAAGGGTGGGCCTGGCATGCGAGAAATGCTGGCGATCACCGCCGCAATTAAGGGTGCCGGTTTGGGCAAGGATGTATTACTGTTGACGGACGGGCGATTCTCAGGCGGCACAACCGGACTGTGTATCGGCCACATTGCTCCGGAAGCTGTTGATGCAGGTCCAATTGCTTTCGTGAGAGATGGTGACCTCATTCGGGTAGACATTCCATCGAGGACGCTAGACCTTCTCGTCGACGAGGACGAACTAGCAAGGCGGAGTGCCAACTGGCAACCGCTTCCCCCCCGCTACACCCGTGGCGTGCTTGCCAAATACCAACAATTGGTCAAGTCAGCGGCTTTGGGTGCTGTAACGGGGTAACCGAGCAACCGATGCTCTCGACGCGAATGAAACGGCCAACACGATGGACAACGAACTTTTAGAGGACACCACAGCAGCTGATGCTGCCATGGCGGAACAGCGTCGCCAGGATCAACGAGTTGCGAAAGCGCCCGTTCTGACGGGCTCCGGTGCCATTCTTCGCAGCCTTGAGCTTCTGGGAATCACCGACGTCTTTGGCTTGCCTGGCGGGGCGATCATGCCGTTTTATGACGAACTAATGTCTGCTGACAAAATCCGCCACATTCTGGTTCGACACGAACAGGGTGCCGGTCACGCCGCTGAAGGGTATGCGTCAGCCTCGGGACGCTTGGGAGTGGCGATTGCCACTTCAGGGCCCGGGGCGACCAACCTCGTCACGGCGATCGCTGACGCGCACATGGATTCGGTGCCTTTGCTTGCTATTACCGGCCAGGTGTTTTCTACCTCGATGGGAACTGATGCGTTTCAAGAGGTTGATATTTCGGGTGTGACAATGCCCATCACCAAACATTCGTTCCTTGTCACGGATCCTGCAGAGATTCCGGGCGTGATTGCTGCTGCCGTCCATGTCGCAACAACGGGGCGTCCCGGCCCTGTGTTGGTGGATGTCACCAAGGATGCGCAGCAAAAGAGTGCTCCCTTCCTGTGGCCGCCAGATATCGATTTACCGGGTTACCATCCCGTTACCAAGGCCAACGCCAAACAGGTTCAGTTGGCAGCAGACATGATCGCTAAAGCAACGAAGCCTGTGTTCTATGTGGGCGGAGGGGTCGTTCGTGCCGGCGCGCATAAGGAACTGGCAGCCCTGGTTCAGGCCGTTGGCGCGCCCGTTGTGACCACTCTGATGGCGCGCGGTGCATTTCCTGATTCGAGCCCCCTGAACCTCGGCATGCCCGGGATGCACGGAACCGTTCCTGCGGTGTTGTCTTTCCAGGAATCTGACTTGCTGATTGTTCTCGGCGCTCGTTTTGACGATCGGGTCACGGGAAAGCCAAGTGAGTTTGCTCCCCATGCCGAAGTAATTCACGTCGACATTGACCCTGCAGAAATTGGCAAGATCCGTCATGCCGAAGTTCCCATTGTGGGAGATGTCAAAGAGGTTCTTGAGGACCTCTCTGTTGCTTTTGGCGAGTCTGCGAAAGCCGACACACCCGATTATTCGCAGTGGTGGGAGCGATTGAATCTGCTCCGTGAGCAGTATCCACTGGGATACGACGAGCCTGACGACGGATTGTTGTCCCCCCAGGGCGTTATCAAGAAAATTGGCGAAATGTCTGGTCCCGAAGCCATTTATGCGGCGGGAGTTGGGCAGCACCAGATGTGGTCGGCCCAGTTCATCCAATACGAGCGCCCCAACGCTTGGCTGAACTCTGGAGGAGCAGGGACCATGGGTTATGCGGTTCCCGCTGCTATGGGAGCGAAGGTTGCCGAGCCAGACCGGCTGGTCTGGGCGATCGATGGCGACGGTTGTTTTCAGATGACGAACCAAGAGTTGGCGACATGCACCATCAACAACATCCCGATCAAGGTCGCCATCATCAACAACTCTTCACTGGGAATGGTTCGCCAGTGGCAGTCCTTGTTCTATGACGGCCGGCACTCGTTCACCGATCTTGATACCGGTCACGACACGGTCATGGTTCCCGACTTCATCAAGCTTGCTGATGCTTACGGTGCTTTGGGAATCCGTGTTCGCACCCCGGAGGAAGTCGAACCGGCTATCAAACTTGCCATGGAGACAAACGACCGTCCTGTCGTGATTGATTTCATTGTGAGCAAGGACTCGATGGTCTGGCCGATGGTTCCCCAGGGAGTGGGTAACTCCCAGGTGCAATACGCCAGGGACCACGCGCCCGACTGGGACGAGGAGTAAGCTTGAGGGACTTGGGCTTTTCTGAGGAGCAGGATGAGGTTCTCGATTTTTTTCGACCAAAGATCTCACCGCGGCCGTTAGTGAGAATCGGTGGCGACGGAGACGGTGCCTATCTTGTTCCCGAAGACTTTAAAGGGGTTACGGACTGTTTTTCTCCGGGGGTTGCCGAGAGCAAAACGTTCGAAGATGATCTCCTACTCCACCACGGAATTCATTCCCATCTCCTAGACCTCTCCGCTGACCCTGATTCTCTCTCAACCCTCTTCTTAAAAGGGTTTCAAACCTTCGAGCCAAAATGGTTGGGGCCGCAGACCGAGGGTGATTTTTTGTCGTTGGGGGACTGGGTGCAGGCCAAGGCCGACCCCTCGGGTGACCTAATTCTCCAGGTTGACATTGAGGGTGGAGAATTCGACGTCTTCCAGAGTCTTTCTCCTGATCTATTGCGTCGATTTAGGATAATTGTGGTTGAACTGCACTGGGTTCCATCACTTCTTGGCTCGAAGGATGGCGTCCGTGAAGTCCTGACTCCATTGGTGAAAAAATTGGGTCGGGATTTTGTCACTGTCCACGCGCATGCGAACAATTGTTGTGGGGAGCGCATCCCTAACGGGATGAACGTATTCCTGCCAAATATTTTTGAGCTCACCTTACTGCGGAAAGACCGTTTTCCGGCAGCTGATGTCAACCGTGATTTCCTTGCGATGACGCCACATCCTCTTGACATCAGGAAAAACACCGTGTCGAAACCTCATCTGGCTTTTGAGTCAGGTCCGGGCAGCCCACGGCAGAGGTTTCACAGCCTGTCTCGTTCGTTGTGGCACTTTTGTGAGGACCTTTTCGATCCACGCGTCTCCAATATAGCTCTCGTTTTGAGCCTTCGCGCTTACGTTCGCTGGAGGAAGCGTTCCCGAACGGTGTTAGACCTGCTCTACAAGAGGATCTATGTAAGGTTCTTTCGTGTGCCCTTGAGTCTTGATCGGGGAGATTCGTGACTGCGATGACAGCAGTAGCCACCGGGCAACTCTGTCAATCATCCCCAGAAAGTGGTGAAGGTTAGATGAGCCATGTACTGTCGCTTCTAGTCGAGGACAAGCCCGGCTTGCTCACCAGGGTTGCCGGTCTTTTTGCGAGGCGCGGATTCAACATCGAGTCTCTCGCTGTCGGGAAAACTGAAATCCCCGGGCTGTCTCGGATCACGGTTGTTGTTGACGTTGAGGACTTGCCTCTGGAGCAAGTCACCAAGCAGCTGAACAAGCTCGTCAATGTGCTGAAGATCGTCGAATTGGAGCCTGACCAATCTGTGCAGCGTGAACATATGCTGATCAAGGTCCGGGTCGATAATTCCACGCGCTCCCAAATCCTGGAGGCGACCAACCTTTTCCGCGCTCGCGTCGTTGACGTGGTGACAGATGCGCTTGTCATCGAAGTAACCGGTGACTCCGCCAAAGTCCGCGCGCTGTTGAAGGTTTTGGAGCCCTACGGAATTCGGGAAATTGCCCAGTCAGGCCTTTTGGCCATTGGGCGGGGCTCGAAGAGTATTTCGGACCGTCTGAATAAGAACTAGGCTTTGGCCTGTCGCAACCCCAAGGAGAAAACAACCCGTGACTGACATCAAGTACGACATTGACGCAGACCTCAGCATCATTCAGGGAAAGAAAGTCGCGGTTGTGGGTTATGGCTCACAGGGCCACGCGCACGCTCAGAATCTCCGCGATTCCGGTGTCGACGTCGTTGTCGCGTTGAAAGAGGGTTCTGCCTCCACCAAAAAGGCCGAAGAGGCTGGCTTTACCGTCATGTCCAACGCGGACGCCACGAAGTGGGCAGACGTTGTGGTCATTCTCGCCCCCGACCAGCACCAACGACACTTGTATGCCAATGATGTCGCTCCCAATCTGACGGCGGGGAAAGCCTTAGTCTTTGGCCACGGATTCAACATTCGATTTGGTTACATCACTCCCCCCAAAGATGTCGATGTCATTCTGATTGCTCCTAAGGGCCCCGGGCACACCGTGCGCCGTGAATTTGAGGCAGGCCGTGGTGTTCCCGTCATCGTCGCCGTCGAGAACGATGCGACCGGCGGAGCATGGGATCTTGCTTGGTCGTACGCCAAAGGCATGGGGGCACTTCGTGCCGGTGGAATCACCACCACCTTCACGGAAGAGACCGAAACTGATCTGTTTGGTGAGCAAGCCGTGTTGTGCGGTGGAACATCACAGCTCGTTCAGTATGGCTTCGAGGTCCTCACTGAATCCGGTTACCAGCCAGAAATTGCGTACTTTGAGGTTCTCCACGAACTCAAACTCATCGTTGACCTCATGTGGGAAGGTGGCATCGCCAAACAACGCTGGTCCATCAGTGACACCGCAGAGTACGGCGACTATGTGTCCGGCCCTCGTGTCATCTCTCCGGATGTCAAAGAGAACATGAAGGCAGTTCTCGCAGACATCCAGTCCGGCGCCTTTGCCAGCCGATTTATCGCTGACCAGGATGCTGGGGCTCCCGAGTTTGAAGCGCTTCGCGCGAAGGGCGAAGGGCACCCGATCGAGGCAACAGGCAAAAAGCTTCGTTCGCTCTTTTCCTGGAAGCAGAGCGACGCGGATTACGTGGACGGTCAAGCTTCCCGATAGTCGTCTGCGTAGCCGATACCAAGCTCGGGTAACTGCATGAGAATATTTGTGGGCGGTGCCCAACGCAGTGGCACTTCTCTCATGCGCTCGATCATTGGATCCCACTCAGGGGTGGCCTTTTTCCCCTACGACGTCAAATTATGGACCAAGTATTCGAAAGAATTCGAGTCGTGGGACTTTCGGGACTCAAACCGCGTGGCTCAAGCTGTTGACATCATCCTTGCTGATGAAAAAGTAGTCATCGCCGATGTCGTACCTGACCGTGACGTTGTCATCGCAAAAATTCAGTCCGTCCCGGGGGGTGAAGTAACGCCTGCCACCATCTTTGATGCTTTCCTTCGCTCCTATGCCGATGTGAGGGGTAGGGAAATCTATGGACTAAAAACTCCGTGGAACGAGTTTCATGCTGCGGGCATCCTGGAAGCTTTTGACGACGCCGTGTTTGTTCATGTGATTCGTGACCCTCGAAAATCCGCGCTGTCTGCAATTTTTGTGGACGGAGGTTCGTGGTTCTATGACCCTCTGCTGCACCTCAAGCGTTGGAAGCGTTCAGCGACATTGGCCCTGGAGAATCAAGAGAGATACGGAAAGCGCTATCACGTGGTGCGATACGAGGACCTGGCCGGCGACCCCCGCACAGTTGCTGCCGGGCTCATGTCGGCGATCGGGCTCATCTACGAGGAGGGAATGGAGAAGGGAGACAAGCAACCTGGATGGTCGGGCACCAACACGTCCTTCGCTTCGTCCGGTCGCTCTGAATCCCCACGCCGCCGGGAACTACCTGTTGGCTTGAGATTCCTTTATGAGTCGAAGTTGTCTACGGAACTTTCTGCTTGGGGCTACTCGGTGGAAAAGCAGACTCCACTTCGGGTAGGCCTTGCCTTGCCTGGGCTATGGGTCAGGCTCCTGGGAATTTTTCTACTTCATCGCGGAATTGAACTGAAATCTGCGGTGGCTAAAATGGGGGCAAGACTACGCCCCTCTAAACCGTTGCGCGCCGCGTGAAGGCAGGAACCCCAGTGGATAAGCCCGTTGTACTGATCGCCGAAGAACTTTCGCCGGCAACGGTGGAGGCTCTCGGCCCGGACTTCGAGATCCGGCGCGCAGACGGCTCCAACCGGGCTGACCTTCTTTCCGCGCTGCCAGAGGCCAACGCCGTCCTCGTTCGGTCAGCAACTCAGATGGACGCTGAAGCTTTGAAGGTTGCGACAAATCTCAAAGTGATTGCTCGCGCAGGTGTCGGCTTGGACAACGTTGACATTCCGGCAGCCACGGCAGCCGGAGTGATGGTGGTGAACGCACCCACCTCAAACATTGTGAGCGCGGCGGAATTGGCAGTGGGCCATCTGCTGTCTCTCGCTCGCCATATTCCTCGCGCACACTCGTCGCTGGCTGCTGGGGAGTGGAAGCGCAGCTCGTTCACGGGAGTCGAGCTTTTCGAGAAGACCATCGGAATCGTCGGCCTCGGTCGTATTGGAGCTTTGGTTGCGGAGCGACTCTCGGGGTTTGGTGCGAAGCTGATTGGCTTCGACCCTTATGTTCAACCAGCTCGCGCCAGTCAGATGGGGATCACTCTGACGACGCTTGAGGATCTGGTTAAGAAGAGTGATTTCATCACGATTCACATCCCCAAGACCCCCGAAACCACGGGGATGATTGGGGTTGACGAACTTCAGTCTGCCAAGCCAAACCTGAGAATTGTGAACGCATCGCGCGGCGGAATCATCGACGAGGCAGCACTCCACCAAGCCCTGTCGGAGAATTGGATTGCTGGGGCGGGAATTGATGTCTTCACTCAGGAGCCTCCGACCGGATCACCGCTTTTGGGGTTACCAAACATCGTCGTTACCCCGCACTTGGGCGCCTCCACCGATGAGGCCCAGGAGAAAGCCGGCATCGCTGTTGCAAAGTCTGTCCGCCTAGCGCTTGAGGGCGAAATGGTGCCAGATGCTGTCAATGTGGCCGGCGGTGTCATTGACGCCTCGGTGCGACCCGGTATCCCCCTCATGGAGAAACTGGGGCAGGTTTTTGCGGGGCTGTGCCCGACGGCGATCTCCAGTATCGAGGTGGAAGTGCGGGGCGAGATTGCTGCACATGACGTGTCTGTCCTCAAACTGGCAGCACTCAAGGGTGTTTTCTCGCGAATCGTGAGCGAGCAGGTCAGCTATGTCAACGCGCCGCTGATGGCGGAGGCTCGCGGGATGGACGTTACCCTCACCACAGATGACCAGAGCTCGGATTACCGCAATGTGCTGACCATCAAAGGTGTCCTGGCTGATGGCCAGGTCGTTTCTGCCTCGGCAACGCTGACCGGATCCAAGCAGACGCAAAAACTTGTGGGTATTAACGGCTATGAGCTCGAAGTTCCGTTGGGCTCGCACCACATTGTGATGATGTACGAAGATCGCCCGGGAATTGTCGCTATTTATGGAAAAGCCTTCGGCGAGGCCAACATCAACATCGCGGGAATGCAAATTGCTCGTGACACGGTTGGTGGCCAAGCTCTCAGCGTGCTGACGGTGGACTCTCGGGTCCCTGATGAGTTGCTGGCGGAAGTAGGGGCTGCTATCGCGGCCACCACGATGGCGCCCATCGACGTCATTGATTTGTAGGTGCGGATGACGGCGGGCCGGAGCAGAGTATGAGCCTGCCGGATGACCTGATATCGGCGCTTTCTGATTTCGCGATTGTTGACAGCGCTTTGATTGCGCTTGATTTCGACGGAACCTTGGCCCCCCTCGTGGATGACCCCATGGAGTCGCAAATGCTCCCTGAGGCGCGCAAAGCTTTGCTTGAGCTTGGAGCAGAGCCTGGGATAACAGTGGCGTTGGTGTCCGGGCGGGCCATCGATAGCCTGCGGCTGGTGTGCCAGCCAAGTGACGATTGGTACCTCGTGGGGTCCCACGGGGGTGAATTTGTTTGTCCCGGGCAGCACCGCGACTACGAGGCTGAGTCACGCGTGCCGCCTGAGCTTGATGCTGCATTCGCTGAGGTCGTTTCGGCCCATCCGGGAACCAGGCTCGAGCGAAAATCGTTTGGTTTGGCCCTGCACACCCGCGGCGTCGAGTCGGAGTTAGCTCTGCGTGCCGAGCAAGCTGCACGAGAAGTATGCGAATCGTTTTCGGGAGCGCTAAGAATCCGAACCGGCCATGGCATCCTCGAGTGCTCTGTCCTCGAAGCGACAAAAGCCGATGGAATTGCTGCGCTACGTGAAGCGACCAGCGCTAAAGCGACACTCTTTGCCGGCGACGACATCACTGATGAGGACGCGATCGCTGCGCTTGGTGCAGGCGATGTGGGTATCTGGGTCGGGCCAGGGCTGAGCCGTGCGCAGTATCGACTCTCTGATGCGTCCGAGGTGGCGGAGGCGCTTCGTGCGCTGAGCGACATGGTGACCCGACGACGCACGTGAGGCCTGCAGGGGTCACACCGTTTAGGGTTGTGACATGGCAAACTCATTGGATTTAGCGGTCATCCCTGGCGACGGTATCGGCCCTGAGGTCACGGCAGAAGCGCTCGAAACCCTCCGGGTTGCCGCAGCTGGAGTGCTGGACATCTCGTCCACGGAGTACTCGCTGGGTGCTAGCCACTACCTCGACACCGGCGAGGTCTTGTCCGATGAAACGCTGTCGAAGCTTTCACGCCATGACGCGATTCTGCTCGGTGCAGTCGGGGGAAACCCCAACGATCCACAGCTGGCAGGAGGCATCATCGAGCGCGGTCTGCTGTTGAAGCTGCGATTCAGTTTTGATCACTACGTGAACCTGCGCCCCACCGTCCTGATGCCGGGGGTAATCTCTCCCCTCTCGGAGCCCGGAGAAATTGATTTCGTGGTGATAAGGGAAGGTACCGAGGGGCCCTATGTGGGGAACGGCGGTTCTCTTCGCCAAGGAACTGCGGCTGAGGTTGCCAACGAGTTGTCCGTGAACACTGCTTTTGGGGTTGAGCGAGTCGTCCGGTTCGCGTTTGACACCGCAATGAAACGGCAAAAGCGTCTCACGCTGGTCCATAAGACCAACGTCCTTGTTCACGCAGGTGGACTTTGGTCGCGGGTCGTTTCTGATGTTCAGCAGGAGTACCCGGATGTGACAGTCGACTACCTACACATTGATGCCGCCACGATTTTCATGGTCACTGACCCAGCACGTTTTGACGTCATTGTTACCGACAACCTTTTTGGAGACATTATTACGGACTTAGCGGGGGCCGTGGGAGGCGGAATTGGTCTTGCTGCCTCGGCGAACCTCAACCCCTCGGGGAGCTTTCCCAGCATGTTCGAGCCGGTCCACGGCTCTGCTCCGGATATTGCCGGGAAAGGAGTGGCTGATCCCACAGCATCGATACTTTCAACCGCACTTATGTTGGAGTTTCTCGATTATGCCCGCTTGGCTCGGCGCATAACTGAGGCCGTAAATGAAGCGGTTCTAGTGCACCCCTGGGAAACTCGGGCTGTTTCAACTCAACAATTTGGTGACTACGTGCGTTCTTTGTTATGAGAATTGCTGCGAAAGTTAGAAGTCTCTCGAGAGACACGCGTTTTCGTTACCTTGTTGTGGGGGCTACCAACACTGTCGTGGGTTACTCCTTATATGGCGCTTTGCTGCTCGGTTTTGGAGATGCCGCGTATCTTTTTGCACTTATCGTGAGCCATGTAGTCGCAACCACAGTCGCTTTTTTCCTCTATCGGAGATTTGTTTTTGATGTCAGCGGTTCCCATCTCCTGGACTATGTACGCTTTCAACTTGTTTATCTCATTTCGCTCGGGCTGAACGTCGTTTTGTTGGCGCTTGTTGTTTCGACAACGCCAGTGCAACCGCTCTTCGCTCAAGGTATGTGCCTGCTCGTTGTTGCGCTGGCGTCGTTCCTGGGTCATCGCCATTTTTCGTTCCGACGCTCGAAGGCCCGACGATGACAATTGGGAGTCGGAGTGAGATACCTCTCAATCCAAACGCCAAGGAACTGTTTTTGACATCGGTCGAGGCTTACAGCCGGATATTGGTGTTGGGCGGGTCAGGTTGGTTTGGGCGTACAGCTCTAGCCATGCTCGGTCCAAGGGTAGCCGACAGCATCGTAATAGGGAGTCATGAGCGAACGATTATCGTTGGCAACCGCCAAATTCAGATTAGAACCTGGAGCCGGCGCTTGGTCGACCAATTCAACCCAGACCTAGTGTTGGATTTTGCATTCCTGACCAGAGATTTTGAAAGCACCCTTGGCGCGAAAAAATTTCGAGCAATCAACAGTCTTCTCTCTTCGCGGCTCGTCGAGTTGTCTCGGATGGCGAGCGTGCAGAAGATTCTGACCATATCTAGTGGGGCGTCTGTTGTCTCAAAGTTGGGTTCCAACTCGTCAACATTGGATACATACGGGCAGCAAAAATTGGCCACTGAGAACGCACTTAAGGCGGCCACCGCGCAGAGTGGTGTCGAAGTCGCTGTCGCACGCGCTTGGAGTGTTTCGGGTGGCCATGTGCAGAAATATCGAAGCTACGCGTTTTCCGACCTCATTCACTCCGCTGTGCATGGCGGGCCCATTTCGGTCAAGGCGAAAAACCTGGTGACCCGAAGGTACTGCTCAGTCGAGGACTTTTTGGCTGTCGTCTTGGCTAGTTCCCAAGGCGAACCGTGGGCGGAAATTGATTCCGGAGGCCCACTTGTTGAGATGGCGGAGCTGGCGGAAGCTGTGGCGCAAGAAGTTGGCCGGCGGGGGGCCTTAGCTCTCAGCAAATACCGGGACACAGGAGTCACCGATGCTTATCACTCGGATAACACCTCGTGGGTGACCGCCTGCGAGTCAACGGGCGCTAACCCACTCACACTTGGAGAACAAATTCGAAACGTCCGGTTGGCTCTCTCTGAGTTCCATTAGTCGACGCCGATCAAGTTGAAGGTCACGAGCTCCAGATTTTCCAAGGGGCATGCCCACCGTTCCAGAGGTTATTCAGGTCCTGATACTCGCGAAATGTATCCATCGGTTGCCAGAACCCTGTGTGCTCGAAGGAGGATAGTTCTCCCTCGGTTGCGAGACGTTTTAGAGGTGACTGCTCGAGGACAGTCTCAGGCTGTAAATCACGAAAAATACTTTTTGTGAAAACGAAAAATCCTATGTTCACTATGTCATCGACCGTTGGCTTCTCGCGAAAACTCGTGACAGATCCTTCCCCATCTGTCTCGACAACACCGAACCGACTCGAGGGCCGGGCCACCGTCATGGTTGCCAACTTTCCGCTCTTTTGATGGTGCTGAAGTAGCTTGCCAATCTCCACAGGGGCAACGCCATCGCCATATGTGCAGAAAAAAGGCTCGTCTCCAACGTATTTTTGGACTTGAGCCAGACGCCCGCCGGTTTGGGTCTCCAAACCTGTGTCGACGACGGTCACTGACCAATCCATCTCACCATGAATGTTGTGGAACACCGGAGGGCTCGCGTTATCAAGCGCCACCGTAAAGTCAGAGGTGTGAGCCGCATAGTCGAGAAAGAACTGCTTGATCATCTCCGCTTTGTATCCCGCACAGATAACGAACTCTTTGTGCCCATAGTGCGCAAAAATCTTCATGATGTGCCACAAGACTGGCCTGCCGCCAATCTCCGTCATCGGTTTTGGGCGGAACTCAGTTTCTTCCCGCATTCGTGAGCCGAGTCCACCGGCAAACAGCACTACTTTCATGTCTAAACTGTACAACGACCCTTGCCCTGCCCGGATACAATTTTGGAGCGCGAAAAATGACAGACTCGTCTCTCCTGCGGTCGCAAATATTGAGCCTTGTTGCGCAGTACGGTGCGGGACAAATCTCCGGAGGCGGACCCTTCCGAGCCGGAACGACTCCGGTCCCAGTATCCGGAAAAGTCCTTGACTCGGCAGACTACGTTTCCCTAGTTGAGGCATCACTTGATGGCTGGCTAACCTCAGGACGCTTTCATACTGAATTTCAACAAAAATTGGCGAAATTTGTCGGCGTGCGAAACTCTGTGTTTGTCAACAGCGGTTCTAGTGCCAACCTTGCAGCGTTGAGTGCCCTCACAAGCCCAAAACTCGGGAAGCGAGCGCTGCAACCGGGCGATGAGGTTCTGACCGTCGCTGCCGGCTTCCCCACCACGGTGAACCCGATAATCCAAAATGGTTTGCGTCCTGTCCTGGTCGATATCGAACTGGGCACCTATGACGCGATCGGTGAGCGACTGAGAGAGGCGGTCACTCCAAAAACTAAGGCCATCATGATGGCTCACTGTTTGGGCAACCCGTTTGATCTTGACACTGTGATGGAGTTGAAGGAGAAGCACGGATTATTTCTTGTAGAGGATTCCTGCGATGCGTTGGGCGCGACATATCGGGGCAAAAAAACGGGCAGTTTTGGCGACACTGCAACCGTTAGCTTTTATCCAGCCCATCACATCACCACGGGCGAGGGTGGAGCAGTCTTCGTCAACTCACCTCTAATCCGAAAACAAGTCGAATCCTTTAGGGACTGGGGCCGAGATTGTTACTGCGAAACGGGTCACGACAACACGTGTAAGAAGCGCTTCGAATGGCAGTTGGGGGAACTGCCCAAGGGGTACGACCACAAATACATCTACAGCCATATTGGTTACAACCTCAAGGCAACAGACATGCAAGCTGCACTGGGATTGTCTCAACTCGATAAGTTGCCCGCATTCATCGAAGCGCGGAACAACAATTTTGCGTTTCTTTTGGAAGGGCTGTCCGGTGTTCCTGGCTTGTTGATGCCTCGGGCAACCGAACACTCTGAACCCTCGTGGTTCGGATTCCCGATCACTTTGGATGCGGGACTGAACTTCACGAGAAACCAGTTGGTTGAGTATCTCGACGAACGTAAGATTGGGACTCGCTTGTTGTTTGGGGGAAATCTGACCAGACAACCGGCGTATAAAGACGTCGACTTCCGTGTGGTCGGAGATCTCACCAACACGGACATCGTGACAGAGCGTACGTTTTGGGTTGGGGTGTATCCCGGGTTGAGCGAAGAGATGCTTCAGTTTGTCGTCGACTCGATCAAGTCTTTCGTTGCGGAGCGGGGCTAACCGTGGCCCACTACCTTGTCACTGGGCATACAGGTTTCAAGGGTTCATGGCTCACCTTGCTGCTCAAATCTCGAGGGCATAATGTCTCTGGCCTAGCGCTTGACCCGCCATCTGGGGGCCTTTTCGAGCAGGCAGAGGTTGCCCGCGACCTTGAATACGATTTGCGAGTAGACATCCGAAATCGCGATGAGGTCATTCGGTCCTTTGAGCGGGTGAAGCCGGACTTCGTAATTCACATGGCTGCTCAGGCACTTGTCCGGGAAGGGTATCGAAACCCGGTGGCAACCTATGAAACTAATGTCAACGGAACACTTCACGTGCTTCAAGCCTCCGACCTAACCCCCTCGATTGAGGCGCAGCTTATTGTCACTACAGACAAGGTTTATCGCGACGACGGACTCGATAGACCCTACGTCGAGTCTGATCCTTTAGGGGGGAAAGACCCTTACAGCGCTTCAAAGGTAGGCGCCGATGTTATGGCACAGGAGTTCTTTGAGAACGAGCGAACAAAGCCCGGGCTAGTCGTTCGCGGGGGGAATGTGGTTGGCGCCGGGGACGTATCGCGGGACCGTCTCATTCCTGACCTGCTGTCGAGTGCGCGGGAGGGTACGCCGTTATTGTTGCGTTACCCGAATGCAGTCAGACCGTGGCAACATGTGCTGGATTGCCTCGACGGCTATCTGGCTGTGCTTGCGCGGGCGAATCGCGGCGTTTCGGCCAGCCACGCGTGGAATATCGGCCCAAGTGAAGAGTCAAGTTTTTCTGTCCAGCAAGTGGTTGACTTCGCTCGGGATTTGGCAGGTCTGGATAGCTTGGAAGCCACAGTTCAACCGAGCGACCTGGTGGAAACAAACTTGCTGAGTATTGACTCAGGGCGGGCGCAACGTGAGTTGGGGTGGCGGAATCGGCTAGATCTCCTCAATACTCTCAGCATGGCGTTAGTGACCCCAGCCCCGGGTACCGCGGGTGGCCTGCGGAGCGTTGTCGAGACCCAACTTCAGCAATTTGAGAGCCTTGAAGGTTCAGCGGTTTCCTGAACTAAGAAAGTTTACGATTTTCCCTGCAAGGCCGTCCGGGTCCAGGCCGTTGGTTGCGAGCAAGTGGTTCCGGTCGCCGACCTCGGTGTGGTGAAGCTCTTCGAGCCCAATCAAACGGGCAAAGGGCCGACTTCCTGTGGCGGCCAAATACTCAAGAACATGAGAGCCAAAACCGCCCTTGGTGGTGTGCTCTTCAACGGTGATTACTCGCTCTGCTGTGTGGAGACCCAACTCGTCCAAGTCTGCCCGCATCAACCTGGGAACCGAGTAGTGCGCGCAGTCGACACCTGTCTCTTTCCTAACCCGTACCAGGGCCTCGGCAGTTTCGGAAGTTATTGCTCCGTGGCTTAGAACTATGTTCTGTGAGTCCCCGCCAGTTAGCCGCGCAGGTGCGGCACCATTTTGGAGGGGGTCAGTGTGCACGGCTTTTTCTCCACCTTTTCCTAGCCGAAGATAAGCGGGTTTGCGGCGTGTCACGATGTCGTCAAAGCACGCCTGAACTTCAAAATCGTCGGCTGGGGAATATACGGTCAGCCCCGGCATCGGCCGCATGACAGCAATATCCTCGACAGCATGATGGGAGTAACCCAAGGATCCGTAACCCAGACCGGCTCCGACTGAAGCCACTACTACCGGAAGGGAGTGGTGGCAAACATCGTTACGAACTTGTTCAAGGGCTCTCATACTCGGGAAGTTAGCAATCGAGTACGCAAAGACGAGCTTGCTAGTCGATGCGATTCCAGCGGCCATGCCCAGCATGTTCTGTTCTGCGACCCCGGCATTGAGGAATCTTTCCGGGTATTGCTGAGCGAATTTCTCGACCACGCCGAAGCCAAGGTCGCCTACAACCAGAAAAGTACTGTCGTCCCGCTTGGAATGTGACAGAAGCGAATCGATGAACTGCAGCCTCACGAATCGCCCTCCTGTTCTGAAAGCGCAAGGGCAAGTTCCTCTGCGTTCGGCGGGCGATAATGCCACTTCGTCTGGTTCTCCATGAATGAGACACCTTTGCCCTTGACAGTCCCACAAATTGCCACGGTCGGACGTTCCCTTGGTGTTTGATCCGCCATGAAATTGCACAGTTCGAGGTGCGAGTGGCCGTCTAACCAAATTGCATTCCAACCGAAAGCATCAAATTTCTTGTCGAGTGGCTCCAGAGCAACAGTAGCTTCCGTATCTCCGAAAGATTGTTGCCTGTTGCGGTCGATGAGTATTTCCAGCGATGTCAACTTGTGATGGGCCGCGAGCATGAGCGCTTCCCAGTTTGATCCTTCGTTTAACTCACCGTCAGAGAGGACTACCACCGTTTTGCCCGCCGTATTAGAACGCTGTTTTGCCAACGCCAGTCCGACAGCATAGGGCAAGCCGTGGCCGAGGGATCCGGCGGAGAGCTCGACACCGGGCACACCGTGAGCTGTATGTCCACCGAGTTCAGCGCCATTACGGCAGTAACGGTCCAGCCACTCGATGGGAAATGCTCCACTGTGGGCGAGTACCGCGTAAAGTGCCGCGGCTGCGTGACCTTTTGAGAAAACTAGGTGCGTCTGACTCTCTTTCGAAGCCCGAAGTTCATCCAGTAGGGGGTAAACCGAATAAGCAGCCGCCAAGATATCAACGACAGAGAGGGATGAACCGACGTGGGCCGCTTGGGCAGAGGACGTCATCTTGAGTACTTTTCTTCGGGCGTTCGCGGCGGTGTATCGGGCATGAGACGCCAAGTCTTGCCGGGAGACCGCCCCCTGTGGCCGCAGTGGTTCAGATTGCGCTCGCATAGTTGGTAGTAGTTTAGTCCGCGGAGAGTATCCCCAAAGAAAGCGAGGCGTTCGTGGAACGAAGTATGTTGCCGATGGCGTCTGAATTTGAGTTTCACGTCAGTCGGAACCCAAACCCGCTTCCCGATGCGGAACGCGAAAAAGCTTTGGCTTCACCGGTTTTTGGAACGGTGTTCACCGATCACATGGTGGATATTTGCTGGTCCGAAAAGGGTGGTTGGCACCGTCCTCGGGTGCAGCCGTACGGGCCTATCCCGCTCGATCCTGCTGCATCTGTTTTGCATTACGGGCAAGAAATCTTTGAAGGCATGAAGGCCTATCGACATGCCGATGGTTCGATTTGGACGTTCCGCCCTGATCAGAACGCGGTCCGGATGCAGAGCTCCGCGAAACGCATGGCCTTGCCGGAATTGCCGGCCGACTATTTCCTCCAGGCCCTTCGTGAGTTGATTGCCGTGGACGGTCAGTGGGTACCAGGTGCCGAGGAGACTTCGTTATACCTTCGGCCCTTCATGTTCGCGAAGGAAGCTTTTTTGGGCGTTCGGCCAGCCAAGAAGGTCGCGTTCTACGTCATCGCCTGTCCGGTCGGGCCGTACTTTGGCGGCGATGCTGCTCCGGTATCGATTTGGTTGTCGACCCAGTACACCCGTGCCGGTAAGGGTGGGACCGGTTCGGCAAAAACCGGTGGTAACTATGCCGCCTCACTCCTTGCTCAAACAGAAGCCAGCGACAACGGGTGCCAGCAAGTCCTGTTCCTTGACTCTGTCGAAGGGAAGTACCTGGAAGAGCTCGGCGGAATGAACATCGTTCTCGTGCGCAAGGACAAGACCCTGGTCACCCCGAGCAGCGACACAATCCTCTCCGGGATAACCCGGGATTCCGTCCTGGAGCTGGCCGAGGACCGTGGCTATAACGTCGAACGACGCCCCATCACGGTCGACGAATGGCGCGAGGGGTTTGAGTCGGGCGACATTGTGGAAGCGTTCGCCTGTGGGACCGCCGCAACGGTGGTTCCGATCGGTCAGCTCAAGGGGCCTGACTTCACGATTGGTTCGCCTGATGCGGTGGCAGGCGAGGTAACTCTGTCTCTGCGAAAAGAACTGATCGATATTCAGTACGGGCGCGTCGAGGATCGACACAATTGGATGGTCAGACTCGATTCGTGAGATCCCAAACCGTTATGCGGGTCGCGCTGACATGCCTTGCATCCTTAGTAGCAGGCACTCTTGTGGGAGTTTTCGCGAGCATCTACCATTCCGCGGTGTTTCCTTGGGGCCTCATCGTTGTGCTCTTGGCGCTGGGATTAGGTTTGGTAGGGCTTCGAGTGTTTTTTCGTCCCCGATATCCCGCTGTATTGGCAAGCCTGGGTCTCATTGCCGCAATCGGCACACTAGCTGGTCAGGATGGCCAGGGTTCGGTGCTGATTGCGGGAAACGTCGCGGGGTTCTCGCTACTGGCCGGAGTAGCGTTGCTATTGATTCTTGCTAACGCTTGGCCAAGCAATCTCAGCCAGTCGGGCGTTAAGATAGGGGTTACGGCTCGTGGAAGGACCGAACAGCAGTGACCTATGTGATTGCCTTGCCCTGTGTGGATGTGAAAGATCGGGCCTGTATTGATGAATGTCCGGTGGACTGCATTTATGAGGGTGACCGGATGTT
>ENA-OUOG01000427-OUOG01000427.1-marine-metagenome-genome-assembly--contig:-NODE-427-length-55161-cov-6.016429_pt1 | contig 55161 bp, 25 predicted proteins | sample MGYA00248635_ERZ508505 | MGnify/ENA primary metagenome ERZ508505 (study PRJEB26176, sample SAMN06267871) | marine metagenome | isolation source: Saanich Inlet, British Columbia, Canada | place: Pacific...
GCTTTTTTTTTTCCCGCGCGCGGCGCGTCAAACCGCCCTTTTTGGCGCGCGCGGACTCCTTCTCCGTCGACGGAGCGTCGGTCACGCGTTCGGCGTCGACATCGTCGTCGTCCATCTCGTCGTTCTCGAATCGCGTCGAACGAAAATCGCGCTCCTTGCGCCGGCGTTCCATCAGCGCCTCGGCGACGACGCGCTCGAGCTCGCGTCGCTCGCCGGCGAGCGTCGCCGTCTCCGCGCGTTTCGCCTCGAGACGTTCCGTCACGTCGCGAAGGCGCCGCTCGAGCTCGGCGGCGTCCGCGGTGTTCGACGCGAGCACATGACCCGTATGGGTCATGGGCCGAGATGCCTCCGACAGGAGGCGCGTCTCAAGCGCCGAGAGCTCGGACTCGGCAGACGCGAGCGCGTCGCGGAGCCGATCCGTCTCGGCGCGCCGCGCGGCGGCGGACGCCGGCGGCGCCGGCGACTCGGCGGGCTCCGCGGCGTTTCTTTCCCGCTCTCTTTTCCTCTCCTCCGCCGCCTTCTCGAGCGCGTCCGCCTCTGCCTCCAGCTCGCGCGCGCGCGCCTCGCGCGCCTGCGCGTCCGCCGAGCGGCTCGCCGCGAGCGCCTCGGCCTCGGCGACCGCGGCGTCAAACGCGTAGGCGTCGCCGTCGGCGGCGCCGGCGTCGCGTCGGCGTCTTCCGGACTCGGTCTCGATCGCCTCCAGCGCGTTGCGTTCCGCCTCGATCTCCCTCTCGATGCCCGCGAGCGTCTCCGCCGCATCCGAAGCCTCGCGCTCGCGCCTGGCGCGCGCCTCCGCGGCGGACGCCAGCGCATCGTCGCGCGCCGCCTTCGCGTCGGCGGCGATCGATTCCGCCGCGCGCAGAGTGCTCAAAAGCCCCGCGAGTTTCATCCGCTGCGACGTCACCAGGGGGTCGGCTCCGGACCCGTCCCGAGGTCCTCGCGCGTCCTCGCCCGGGTGCTTCGCGGCGCCCCCGTCGCGGCCTTCGCCCGCATCGCCCCTCCCCAAACCGAGCCTCGAGGCGAGCGCCTCGACGGTCGACGCGGTGCTCACCGCCCCCGGATCCGTCTCCAGCACGTCCTCCCCAGCCTCGTCGTCCACGCCGGGACGCCGCGGCGGGATCACCTCCGCCGCGAGCGCGTCCACCTTGTTCAGCGCGGACGCGGCGGACTCGAGGAACTGCATCGCCCCGCCGCGCGCGCGCGTCGCGCGCCGACGCGGGAAGGCGCAGTGACCGAGGCACGCGCGCTCCGAGGTGTTTCAAGTTGTCGGCATTTATTCGCAACCTGAAAAATGGCTCCTGCGCACGCTGGCACGCGTGCGCGAAAAAGTGTCGCGTGAACCAAAATCGAACGCGCACGGGAGTGAACTGCGAGAGGCGCTACGATACCTACTGATACTACAACGGAGAGAAGATTCCCCGCCCCCCTCTCAATGTCCAAGAACACCTGCTTTCTTGAGCATCGCCTCGAGCGCCTCCACGCGCGCCACGGCGTTGCGCAGTTCCTCCTCGCGCTCCTCCGCCTCGGCGTCCATCTCCGCCTGCGTCGCGCGTAACTTTGCGATTTCTGTTTGCATCCTCGCCGCGTTTTGGTCACCCGCCGACGATCGCGAACTCTTCGGAGTGTCACCATGACGCATCGTCGAAGGCGTTCTGTCGTTCGGCGAGCGCGCGCGGAGCTCCTCGTCGTCGCTCGTCGGCTTTTGCCGACGACGGTCATTCTCCTTCTCAGCGGCGAGCGTCTCGAGTTTCGCCGCGCTCTCCTTGATGAGCAAACCCACGTGGTCCTCGGCAGCCTTGAGGTGGCGCAGCGCGCTCGCGCGCGTCGCGAGCGCCTCGTCCGCTCTGATCTCCGAGGCGCGTCGCAACGAGGATATCTCTTGCTCCAGCGCCTCGTTCTTCGCCTCCAACGCGCGTCGCCTCTGCCCGTCGCGGCGCTCGCGCTTGCCGTCGAAGCGTCGATCGTGCCTCGAGGCTCTCAGCTTCTCGCGCTGCGCGGCGTCCAGCAGGGGGCTCGGCGGCTGCAGCGGGCCGCTCGGCTCCGCGTTCCACCCGGAAGGCTCGGGTGCCTGGACGCCATCCTCCGGCGCGAACGCGGAGAAGTCGTCCTCCGCGAACAGGGGGTTATCCACGGCGCCCATCGCGTCGGCGCCGACCGCAATGAACGAACGCGACCGGGGGGAAACAAAAAAAAGCGTCGCGACGGGCAGTGTCTTCTGACGGGCGTCCCCGAGAAAAAAAACGCCTCTCGGGATGGACGCCGCTCAGAGTCGCGCTTCCCATATTTCTGCACTTTTTGGAGTCGGTCAGGGAGAAACAGACTGACAAATTCTGACAAATTTGGCGCGGCGCTGCTGTCGTGGAAAAATCGACGGCCGAGAGCGATCGATCGTGCGGTAGCGTTATGCGCATAACGCGACGTTACGACGTTTCTTTTCGGCGGCGTCGACGCGATCGACACACCCGCGCGCGCGCACTCGCCGCGCCCGCGTTTGTTTCTTCGCCCGCGCATCCCCGCCGGGCCGTTCGCTGCCATGGCAGCCATGAAGGGCGAGAAGGTGCGCCTCGCCTTCGAGCGCCTGCACTACACCGTCCCGGTGAAGGGCTCGACCCCCAAGGCGCTTCTGCAGGACATCAAGGGTGAGGTGACGTCCGGGCACGTGCTCGCCATCCTCGGCCCCTCCGGCGCCGGCAAGACCACTCTGCTGAACATGCTGACGCTGCAGCAGAGCGGCGGCACGCCCACCGGCTTCATCAACGTCAACGGCGAGCCTTTGACGCCCGCGCTGTACGACCGCACGTGCGCGTACGTCGAGCAGACCGACACGCTGTGGGCGTCGCTCACCGTCCGAGAGCACCTCGCGTACGCCACCTCCCTGTTCCGCCCCGAGCTGGACGAGAGCGCTCAGCGCGCCGCCGTGGACGACATGGCGCGCGCGGTCGGGCTGGAGGACTTCATGGACACGCGCGCGGGCAACGAAATCACCAGAGGTCTGTCCAGCGGCAACAAGCGCCGTCTGTCCGTGGCGCTCGCGCTCGTCAAGAGACCGAACATCTTGTTCCTGGACGAGCCGACCTCAGGGGTGGACTCCGCGAGCGCGGTGCGCATGATGAGTTTTTTGCAAACCGTCGCCGCGACGCAGAACGTCGCCGTGGTGTGCACGATCCACCAGCCGCCCGCGAGCGTGTTCGCGGGCTTCGACAACACCATGGTGCTGAGCATGGGAAGAGTCGCGTACTTCGGCAAGGCCAAGAAGATGGGCGCGTACCTCGCGAACGTCGGGTTCCCCCCCCCCGTCGACACCAACCCCGCCGAGTTCATCCTCGATTTGGTCAACAAGGACTTCACGCCGCTCGCCGGCGTCCGGAGAGTGCTCGACGCCTGGGCGGCGACGGACGGCAGCGCGTTCGGGTGCGAGCGCGAGGACGTGGACGGCAAACGGCTCTCTGAAGTGGAGACGCACAGCGAGACGAGCTTCGGGAAACAACTCGCGGTGCTGACGGATCGTTCGTTTCTCGTCGCGCGGCGCGAGCCGCTCGCGTACCTGGTGCGCCTCGTCGCGAACTTCTGCGCGACGCTGTTTTTCGGGATCATCTACGTGGAGACGCGCGAGAAGGTTCAGGGCCAGATCAACCCGCGCACGTTCTTCCTGATGTTCTGCGTCGGCATTCCCATGCAGTTCATCCTCGTCTCTAACTACATCTACCACTACCAGTGGCTGTCGCTGAAGAAGGAAGTGAAGGACGGAATGTACCACCCCGTCCCGGCGGCGGTGGCGTCGTGGGTCGTGCAGGCGCCGATGATGTTCGTCCTGGCGCTCTCGTCGCTGCTCCCGATGTACGTCATCGGCGACCTCGCGTGGAGCTCGTTCGGGATCGTGCTCGTGCTGTACGCGCTCACGTTCTGGTCCTTCGAGGGCCTCGCGCAGATGCTCAGCACCTTCTCCAACGTGATCATCGGCCTCTTCGGCTTCCTCAACCTCTACTTCGCCGCCTTCCTGTTCTGCGGGATGTTCGTGGACCCCGAGGACGTCGTCTGGCCCATCCGCACCTTCTGCTACTTCATGCCGCTCGGCTGGACGCTGCAGTCGTACATGTACGCGCTCATGCACGACATGCCCGACCACGAGGGCACCGTCGCGTGCACGCCCGGCGACGCGCTGCCCACCGGCGGCGTCTGCACCGATCAGGGCTTCTACTGCTACTCCTCCGAGGATCCGACGGGCGCGGTTTGCTACGGCAAGGACGGCGACACGATCCTGGAGTCTCTCTCCGTGCAGTTCACCATCTTCGAGGCGAAAGGCCACTACGCGCGGAACATCGCGCTCATCGTCGCGTTCGGCGCGCTCACGCGCATCGGCTACGTCGCCGCCATCTACGTCCTCACCAAGATGTACGGCGGCCAGGCGCCCGGCGCGCCCGGCGACGACGTCGCCGTGGCGATGGGCGACGACGAGGACGACTCGTTCAATTCGTCGCGCTCGTCCGAGACGAACCCCGGCATGCCGCACTCCAAGTCCGGCGCGGACATCAAACTGAGCGTCGCCGAGATCGAGGCGTTCGACGCGGCGGTGGACGCCAAGGACGGCACGGGCGTCGAGTTTGCGTTCAAGAACATCTGCTACTCCATCGCCGGCAAGAAGAAGGACGAGCCCGACGCCGCCGTGCTCCGCGACGTCTCCGGGTCGGTGCGCGAGGGCGAGATCCTGGCCATCGTCGGCCCCTCCGGCGCGGGCAAGACCATCCTGCTGGACACGCTGACGTTCAACAAAGGCCCCGGCGCGCCTTCCGGCGAGATCTCGCTCAACGGCAAGAAGATGACGCGCTCGGATTTCGCGAAGGACGCCATCTACGTGCCCCGCGAGGACAACCTGTGGCCGACGATGTCTCCGCGGCAGCACGTCGAGTTTGCGTTCAAGATGTACCGCTCGGACCTCGTCACCAAGGCGGCGCGCGACAAAGAGGTGGACGAGCTCCTGAGCGTCACCGGGCTCACTTCCTGCGCGGACACCAAGGCGGGCGGGTTCCTTTTCAAGGGATTATCCGGCGGGCAGAGACGCCGCCTCTCGCTCGCCGTGGCGCTCGTCAAGCAGCCCAGCCTCATCGTGCTGGACGAGCCCACCAGCGGACTCGACTCGGCGGCGGCGGCGGCGATCCTCACCCTGCTGGCGCGCGTCGCGCGCTCGCGCCGCGCCGCCGTGATCTGCACGATCCACCAGCCCTCCGCTTTGGTGTTCGCCGGCTTCCACAAGGTGCTGGTGCTCTCCGGCGGGCGCGTCGCGTACTGCGGCCCGCGCAAGGAGATGGCGGCGCACTTTGAGTCGGTGGGCGCCGCGCTGTCGCACGACGCCAACCCCGCCGAGGCTGTGCTGGACCTCGTCTCCAAGGACACCACCTCGGAGGCGCAGGTCACCGCCGTGCTCGACGGCTGGGAGACTTCCGAGCGACGCCAGCAAGTCGCGTCGGAGGCGAGCGGTAAGCACGCGGCGTACGAGTCGCTCCCGCCGCGCACGGTCACCGCCGGGGGCGCGTCTTCGGTGGCGCACGTCTTCGCGCGTCAGGCGCGTTTAGCGCTCGTGGACCCGCTGCAGTACGTCGGCCGCGTGTTCGTGATCCCGCAGCTCGTCGCGTTCTTCGGGTTGGTGTACCTGGCTTCACGCAAGAACGACCAGAAGCAGGTGCCCTTCCGGCTGTTCTACCTGTGGTGGGTCCTGGCTCTTCCCGCGTGCATGTCCATCACGACGCTCATCGGCACTAACCGCGACACGTTCTCGGTGGTGTACGAACTCCGAGCCGGCATGTACAAGATTTTCTCGTACGTTATGAGCGGCGGCTTGGTGCAGATTCCCGCGCTGTTCGTTTTGTCGCTGGTCATAAACCTCGCGGCGTTCGCGGTGGGGAACTGGCCGTGGGACAACTTCATGACCTTCGTGGTGCAGTTCGCCATCACGCTCTGGGTGTACGACTCCATGGCGCAGCTCATGGCGGTGTCGTTCAAGAGCCCGGTGATCGGCATGCTCGCCTTCCTCGGGTACTGGTCCAGCAGCATCGTGTTCTGCGGCCTCGTGTTCAAAGCCACGGACGTTGTGTGGCCGTTCCGACTCTTCTACTACGTCCTGCCGCTCAAGTGGACGTTCAACGCGAGCGGCTACGACGTGTACATGCCCTCGAAAGCGTTCAAGGGCGCTTCGATCTGCGACGCCGGCGCGGACGTCACGCTCTCGTCGGGCGCCGTCGTCGCGTGCCCCGCCGGGGGCTTCTACTGCGACGGCGCCGCCACCTCCTTCGGGTGCTGGGGCGCGACGGGCGAGCAGGTGCTCAACACGCTCAGTTTGTCGTACGAGAGCCTCGGCACGGACGACGACCGCGGGTTCGATATCGGCATCTTAATGCTCATGGGCTTCGTCCTCAAGCTCGCGTACGTCGCCATGCTGTGGCGCGCCGTCGCGGCTTCCGACGAGCCGAGGAAAATCAAACAGTGATACATATACCGCTCGTGACCGCTCGGTTCGCGCGACGAAGGGACCCGATCGAGAAACGCGAAAGAGAGAAGAAAAACGCCGCCCGCGATGTGATGTGATGTAGGCTAGCTGCTTTTTACACTAAGAACAAACCTCTGTTATGATGAACGCCGTCACGAGCACGGCCTGAGCTTCGAGTTGCCGTGTCCGAACGGGTTGTCGTCCTTGAACTCGTCCCAGGACCGCGCTTTGGCCAGCTCGCGCGTCTCGCGCTCCTCCGCGGTGAGCGCGGCGTTTTCGGCGGCGCGGCGCGCCTTGGTCTCCGCTTCGCGCCGCGTGCGCTCCACCAGCTCCGCGTACTCGATCTCGCCAGCCTGCTCGACCGTCATCGTGGGCAGGATGTGCGAGGGACGGAACACGCCCCGCGCCGCCGCCGCGCGGCGATCCGCGAACGCGAAGGTGGTTGGAAGAAACGGCGCGTTTTTCTCGAGCGCGAGATCTCCGCCGGGCGGGACGAACCCCCCGGCGGAGATCTGCGTTATCGTCCCTCCCGGCCCGATGATGTAGTTGCCCATCCCGCTACTCTCGATGCGGCGCGGGCGGCGTCGCGCGTCGTCGGACTCCGAAGCGTTAGGAGCGTCGGTCGAGTGACTCTCGGCGCGGCGCGCCAACATGGCGCGTTCCAACTCGACGCTCGCCGCGGCGTCGAGCGCCTTGGCGGCGGCGTCCTCGACGAGCAGGAGCCACCGCTCTCTTTCCTCCGCCTCGTTCTGCGTCGCGACGCTCGCCTCGGGGTTTTCGTCGTCCCAATCAGCCTCCGCCAGAGCCTTGCGCGTGCGCTCGACGCGCGTAGAGTCGAGGCTCTCCAGCCTCTGCCGAATCGCGCGCTCGCGCTTGAAGCGGGCCACCTTTTCGTCGCGCGCCGTCGCGGGATCGCACGCCTCGGTGCCTCGCGCGCGCGTGCGCTTGGCACTCTCGGAGAGCATGTCGTGTCGCTCGCACCGCTCGAGGAACGCCTCGTACATGGCCGAGACCTCCACCAGCGAACGTTCCCTCGCCGCGGGGTCACGCGTCGGCGCGCGCGACGCCAACTCCGCGAGGTACCACGGCGCGAGCACGTACCGGAGATTCTCGGTGGGCACGTCGTCTTTGGTCTCGTCGCGCGAGAAGACGCCTTCGACGTCCACGCGCGCCACGGCGTGGCGCATCGCCGCGGCGCCCGACGCCAGCGCGTCGGCGTCCGCGTCGCCGGACTGCATGCGCGTGAACACCTCGAGCCCGCGCGCGAACGCCGCGGCGAGCGGCAGATCTTCCGCGGGCGACGCCATCGCTCAGATCGTGCCGCCGCGCGTGAAGGTGTGATTTTGTCACACGCCGAAAACCAACGAAAAGTGCGTCGCAGACCCGAAATGTTTCCATTCGAGCATGCGATGGGTGACGAAGGCGCGGCGGTCAGCAACTGCTTGCTGTGTGACAGCTACGCGCTGCTGACGCTCGGTCTCCTGCCCGATCGCAAGCTCGCGCGGGGCATCAAAGGCAGGGCGGCGCACGAAGATCTCCTCGAAGCCTTCCAGGAAAAGCACGCGTTGAGAGAGAAAACATTTTTCGTCGCGTGCTCAACCTGCAACGCGTTCGCCAGCGCGTCGGACCCGGACCTGGGCTTCGACCAGGTCAAGCAGGGCGAGTACCTCCGCGACGGACTCGCCGTGCTCACGCCGTGCCATTTGGTGGTGTTCGACGACGAAGAGCTCCCGCCCGTGTACAGGAACGAGGAGAGCGACGCGGGGAAGAAACCAAAATGGCGCTTGACGCAGGGCGTCGGCCCAGCGGGCCTCGAGCTGGACCGCACGAGAACGGGGAGGCTTCACAAAAACAGTCTCCGCCCGTTCGGAATCGACGTTCGGCCGCTCTCGCTGCCGGATGACTTAGCGCGAGACCCGCAGGCGCTGGCGCGCGCGGTACGCGAGGCGTGCGCGTTCGCGGAGGGGACTCTCGCGGACGCTGCGGAAGCCGCCGAATCTGAAAGCGCCGAAAAAGCGGCGTCCGCGGCGCTGCGCGCGTGGCGCGCCGAGGCCTGCGGCGGGCGACCCGTGCTCGAGGTGTGGGCGGAGGCCCGGTCTTTGGCGCTCGCGCGCGCGACGGCGGAGACCGCGAGGCGGATGCATGACGCGGCCGAAGGGAACGTTTAGCGTTGTTCCGTGTTTAGTCTACAACAAAATGCGCGTCAAAAAGTCGCCAAAAAGTCACCGCTCGTCCCCGAGGAACACCTGGTCGCCTTGCTTGAGCGGCGTGTCCGCCGGGACCATCTCCATGTTCACGTTGACCAGCTCCGGGACGGAGTTGTTCATTCCGGAGCCGAAAGAGCCGTCCGTGGACGATCCGTCGACGCCGTCGGCGTCGGCGCTCATAGCGCGCGCGGAGGCTCCGTCGCCGGCGACGCCGCGCGAGATCTGCGCCGCGGTGACCCCCTTCGGCACCTCGATGAGCTCCGGGCGCATCGCCTGCGTCTCGTCGCCGTCCTCGCCTTTGTTTCGCGTCCACGCCACCACGAGCACGTTCTCGTCGTCGAACGTCACAGAGGGTGAGCCCGAGAGCGCCTGCGCCATCTGCGCGGCGTCTTCGGCGTCGAAGAGACCGCTCGGCGACGACGCTTCCTTCGCGACGTCCTTCGCGGCGTCCGGTCGCTTTGTTTCGGGCGTCGCGTTTCCCGACGCCGCCGCGCGCGCGATGGTGAAGATGGGCGATTCGCGCTCCCCGGACCGGAGCGCCTCCGCCTCGGCGGCGCGCTTCTTCGCGCGCCTCTCCGCGGCGGCGTCCAGCGCGAGCGCGTCCAGGCTCAGGCGGAGCTCCTTGCGCGCCTCCTCCACGGCGCGCTCGGCGCCCGCCGCGCCGCCGGCGGCGGCGCGCGCCAGGTCGCGCTCCGCCACGCGCAAGCCCGCGCGCGCCGCCGCCGCGGCGGTTTCGCGAAACGCCGTCGTCTCTTCTCTTCGCCGCGCGACCGCCTCGGCTTCTTCTTCGGTCGCCGTCTCTTCGCCTCCGGGCGTTTGTGAACCGGCGCCCGTCTCGTTCGTCTCCCGAGAAGAGGCATCCGCCGCACCGGCGGCGGTCGTGACGTCGCCCGTCGCGAACGAATCCGAACGGATTCGAGCGTCGCCGAAACCCGCCTTCGACGCGTCCGGCGCTTCGTCGTCGGCGTCGTCCAGGTACGCCTGCAGCGCGCGCTGCATCGCGCGCACCTGTAGGCTGACCATCTCGTCGTCGGGGCTCGCCAGGTTCGCCACCACGGAGGTTCCGGTTCCGCCCTCGCCCAGCTCGATCTTTTTTCGCGTCGCCTTTTCGACACTTCGGGAAGAGCTCTTCACGAAAACGTCGGCGGAGGTCTCGGAGCTTTGCTCGTCGCCAAGTCTCGCCGGCGTCGCGTCCTCGCCGAAAGTCGTGCTCGCCGCGGGTTGGGCGTTTTTACCGGTTTTCTCCGCCGACGCCTCGAGCGCCTCGAGCAGCGCGTCGACGTCCAGCGGGTCCGCCACCGTGCTCCCCAGCACGCGCCCGTACGCGTCCCGCTGGTGCCACCTCCCGTCCGAGCACAGCGCGAACTCGATCACGGCGTAGCCGCGGCCGGTCTGACGCGGCTGGAGCCGGCCGCTCGCCGTCGCGCGCTCGAGGAGCGACGAGTGGAGGCCCATGGCGACCCACTCGGCGACGTCCACGACGCCGGCGGCGTTGGCGAATCCCGGCGCGAAGGCGTCGCCCCGCGCCGGCTCTACGACGTGCATGCGGCTCCCCTCCGCCCAGCTCACGACGCCCGCGGCGAGCCGCTCGCCGCGCGCGCCGCGCACGATCAAAACGGGCTGGCCCGCCGAGACTGAAAGATCGATCGCGCTATTCGAATCGTTCGAGAAGGGCGAGACGTTTTCGTTTTTCGATTCGGTCCGGCCGGGCGCGTCGTCTTCGCGCCCCGCCGCGTCGGCGTCGGCGATGAAGTCCTTGTACAGCCAGTGCGCGGCGTCCCCGAACTCCGCCGCCTCGTGCATGGCGCGCGTGCGCACCTGGAACTCCAGGAGCGCGCCGTCCGGGCCGACCACCGCCGTGTGCAGAGACTGGTACCCGCTGGGTTTCGGGTTGGAGATGTAGTCGTCCGCCTCGCCGTCCACCGGCCGGTACAGCTTGTGGATCGCCTCCACCAAGTCGTAACACGCCATAACCTCCTCCCTGGTACCGGGCTGCTCGCCCGGCTCGCCCACCACCACGCGCAAAGCGCGCGCGTCGCACACCTGAGCGAAGGGAACCTTCTTGCGCCGCATCTTCAGGTGCGTGCTGTGCGCCGACTTCAAGCGGCCCTTGATGTCCACGCGTAACCCGGGCGCCAGAGCGTCCAGCTGCAGCGAGCGCAAAGTCGTGTCCCGGCACTTCTGCAAGGCTCGCAGCGACGCTTCCAGCGACGCGCCGCCCATCTGCGCGTCCGCGTACGCGCGCGCGGAGGCGTCCGCGCCCGCGCCCGCGACGGTCGCCGCCGTCGCGGCGTCCGCCGCCGCTGTCGCGGCGGCGGCGGCGGCGGCGGCGGCCGAGCTCCGGTTGGACGCGCGGAGCACGTCGAAGGGCGGGACGCACGCGAGGAGCGCGCGCAACGATTCTTGTTCCGGCGTGACGGGTTTCGCGCGTTTCAGCCGTTCCTCCTCCAGCGCGCGCGCGCGCGCCTCCTCGGCGACGCGCCTGGCGGTCTCCGCGGCGGCGCGGGCCTTCCTGTCCGCGCGACTCACGCGCAAATCCTGTGGCGTGCCCGCGTTTTCGCCGCGGCGAATGCGCTCGAAGAACATCTGCACGTCGGCGCCGGTGGGCGGCTCCCAGGTCCACTTCGCGCGCAGCGTCGTCGCGTCCCCGTCGACGCCCGACACAATCGCCTTCGAGCCGGAGACGCTTCCGCTCGCGTCGCTCTCTTCGGAAGCGAGGACGTTCGCGGTGGGGGTCATTCCGAGCGCGTCTCCGAGCGAAGAACGTTCTACGGCGTATCCCTCGACCGTTCGAACCGCTTCGCGACTCTCGAAGCGCTTAGCAAACTTTTTACGTCGCCGCGACGCCTCGACGCCGTCGACGCCCCAGGCGTCGTAACGCGCGTTGATCACGGCGCGGAAACTCTCCGGGTCCTTCACCGCGAAGGAGAGGTCCTCCATCTCGGCTTTCGCGCCGAACATGCCGAGCTGCTCCGCGAACGAGCACCACACCTGCAACGTTTCGTTCGCCACGAACTTGGCTTTCGTCGGGTCCACCGCGTACGCCGTGCGCATGTTGTGGATGCGATCGGCGAACTTGATCAGGAAACACCGCGGGTCGCGCACGAGCGACCACAGCATGCGGCGCAGGGACGCAAGCTCGAGAACGTCCACCCCCTCGAAGTTCTCTCGCGTCTCCGCGATCTTCAACGCGCGCCCCGTCATGCCAGCCTCGCGCACGGCGTCGCGCTCCAAGTCGGCGTCCAACCTTAACGCTTTCGTCGGAAGAGGGGACGACGACTTTCCCGATTCGCGCTCAGTCTCGTCGGCGCCGTCGTTCGGTTCCGTCGCGACGTTCTTCGCGGCGTTCTCCGCGCGCCGCCTCTGGCTCCGGCGCAGGATCTGCGGCAGTTTCCCGAGCGTGCTGACGTCCGCCACGAGCGTCGCGACGGTGTCTCCGAACGCCGCACGCACGTCCTCCAGGTCGCACTCCGTGTCGTCCACCACGTCGTGCAGCACGCACGCCGCGACGGCGTCGACGTACTTTTTCTTCGCCGGCGCGCCGTCTGGCGTCGTCGGCAGCATCGCCGCTAAAATGAGCGCCGCCTCGACGCAATGCGTGACGTACGGCTCGCCCGTCCGCCGGTACTGCCCGTGGTGCCACCGAGCGGCGAAGTTCACGGCTCTTTTCACGGTGGCGTCGCCGAAGATGGGGTACGCCGAGCAGTCCACGCCGCACAGCGTGAGGGGCGGCGCGTTGCGCCGGCGCTCCTCGGCGGCTTCCTCGGGGAAGACGATTTGTCGGAACGATCGCTCCCAGAGCTGGCTCGCGAGCACGACGCCGACGCCGGTCGTCAACGCGGTCGCGAGGAGCACCGCGGGCACGTTAAAGTGCGCGCCGATCGCGTCGTACTGCGCGAGACCGGGGAACAGGTGCGTGTCCGTGTGCAGGCGCACCTCGTACGGGCGCTCGCCGAGCGCGGCGGGGAGCCGCGAGGCCGCGTCCGCCACGGCACCCCCCACCGCATCCACCGCGTCGTCCAGGGCGTCGCAGCGAGTCGAGGGGGACGCGCGATCGACACCTCTCGCGGTTTGGCGCGCGTGCGCGCGACGCGCGCGACGCGCCACGCGCGCCGTCCACGGCTGAAGCGCCAGGGGCGTCGTCGCGGACGTCATGGCCGGTCCGGTTCGAATAATCTGCCCTGTGCCGTGGGAATGGGAATCTCGGCAGACTCACAGAGCGCTGGCACTGCCAGGGCGGCCGCGCGCGTCCCCGCGAGAGGGTCGGACGAGACGGGGACCACCAGACACCACGCCACGCGTGTCGGACCGGAGATGGCGCTCGTTCGTCGCGGTCCAGCCACCTGCCCGCGCGAGCTGCTCTGCGTCTCGGAGGTGGGGTTTCGCCTACATTAAAAAACCGCGGGAATCTTTCGACGACCTTGCTGGCTGACTGGACCGGTTGCCGACGGAGCTCCGTGTCGGGCGAAGGAAGCGCTCCGCGCGTCTGGTCTTCACGGGCCTTCCCGCGTCCCCGTCGTGCGCACACCGCTTCGCGCGCGCTCGTTCGCCCGGCCGTCGCTCGAACGCGACCGCGAAGACGTCTCGAGCCCGGCCGCGTCTCCCCCGCGCGACGTCGTAAGCCTCCCCCGGACGGAGCCCCCGGCGTCGGATCCGCTCCGTTGTTAGGTCAACCAAGCCCCCAAAAAGTCCGGAAGCGAAGAACGGGATGGTGCCCGGGACGTGGGTCCCCCACGACCCACAGAAAGCGGGCGGTTCGACCTCCGCGGAGGGCTCGAGCGACGACTTGAGCACGCCCTGGTCGCGCGGGTTCGCGAGCGAGATCTCGCGTCTCCGCTCGCGAGGCGTGACGTACGCGCAGTCCGCGGATTTCCTTCGGGAGATCGTTCGGCGCGCGTCGCTTCGGTTCACCGACATCCGCGACAATCCCCGCCGGTTCTTCCTGGCGCACAGGCTTCTGGCCGCGCACGCCCCCGCGCACGGCCCCGGGTTCTGGATCCGGTTCACCGTGCAGTTCAACCTGTTCGCCGGGACGGTGGTCGCGCTCGGGGGCCCCGAACACCTGCGGCTTCTGGATGCCATCCAAGCCGCCGGCGAGCTCGGGTGCTTTTGCCTCACCGAGCGTCTGGCGGGGGTCAACTCCGGGCTCGTCGTGAACACGACCGCGACGTACGATTCGAACACGAAAACGTTCATCCTCAACTCAAAAAACGAGGGCGCGTGCAAGAACTGGATCTCGCAGGGTTTGACCGCGGAGTGGGCGGTGGTGGTCGCCGACTTGACGACTACCGACGGCAAACGCGTCGGGCCGCACGGGTTCCTCGTGCGGCTTCGAGACTCGAGTCGCGCGAATAAAAAAACAGGTTCTCCTTCTCCCTTGCGACGAGGCGTGACGGTTGGGGACATGGGCTTGAAGACCACCGGGTTGGACCTTGACAACGCGTGGGTGCGGTTCAGCGACTTCCGCGTTCCCCACGCCAGTCTGCTGGACCGACACGGCGGCGTCGACGCGGCGACGGGCGCGTACCTCGGCGCCGCGAAGAAGCCGATGGAGATGATCGGCCAGCGACTCTTCACCGGCCGCGTCGCGGTGGCGCAGGCGGCGCTCGTGTTTTCGCGCACGCTGTTTTTGAACACGAAGAAATACAGCGACGGCAAGATGTGCGCCATGCGAGGCACCACCCCGGCGCTGAGCGACGTCCCGCAGCTCAGGGCGCTGTACGACGAGGCCGAAAAACGCTTCGCGCGAATGGAATCCTTCGTGAACAAATGCGAGACGGGGCTGTGCGCCGCGCTCGTCGCCGACGAGATGCCAAAACTCGCCGCGACGCGCGCCATCGCGGTGGCGAAGATCCGCGCGGTGGAGACGTGCGTGGAGCTGTGCCACCGGCTGAAGCAGGAGGTGGGCTCGTACGCGCTCATGGCGGACACGGGCTTCGAGCACACGGACTTTCTGCAGTGCTGCAAGTTCGCCGAGGGAGACTCGCGCATCCTCTCGCAAAAGCTGGCGCGCGACGCCTTCGGCGAGTGGCTCCGGAACGAAAAAAAACGCGCGCAAACGGGCGTTCCACAACCTCCAAACGGATGGTCTCCCCAGGAGACGCGCGCGTGCGCGCGCGTCGCCGCCGCGATCCAGGCGGCCGAAAAGAAAGGCGCCTCTAAAATCGAGGCGTGGGACGCCGCGTGGCGCGACGTGTACGCGCTGGCGGACGCGGTGTGCGCGCGCGCGATGGCCGGGACGCTCGGCGAGACGATTGACGCGAAACTGTGACGCGACTTTTTGTTTTTGCGCGTCGACGTTTTTTGAATGCACGCCGCGCGAGCCTCGCCTCGCGCCGTGACTCGACTTTCTGCCGCGATCCTCGGTCCGCGTCGAACGGACGAGTCAGGAAAACTCTAGATAGGCCCTAGATAGAACGCACGAAGGGCGCTGTAGTACACGTTCGTAATACGAAGAGCAGACGTACCCGGTTTCCGTTTCTTTTTCTTTTTATTCGTTTTCAACAAAAATCGCTAAAAGCGCGGTCACGGCTCGGCGGCGGTGAGGTTCCCGAGCAGCTCGACGACGTCGTCCGGGTCGTCGAGGTAGAAGTCCGCCTTGGAGGGTTTCTGCCCCACCGTGGAGAGGTACACGGCGAGGTGGTCGTGCTCAGCCTCGTGGCCGGGCATCGGGCACGAGTCCGCGCGCTGCAGAGTCTTCGCGACGGACGACGGGTTCGCCACGCGGTCGGCGACGGCGTGGAACATCTCCTCGTCCGAGCGGTCGTCGCCGACGGCAAACACGAAATCCACCTTGTCGCCCGCCGTACGCCGCAGGTGCGTCGCGGACTCGGGCCCGAGGAGCATCTCCACGAGCGTGCCCTTGGACACGCCCTGCGGCTTGATCTCGACGTGCCCGTTCCCGGGGAACACGTCCACCGGGTCGTTCACCAACACGCTCTCCAGGTGGTCCATCAGCTCCTTCGCTTGCCACGCGCCGAAATCCGGATCCGCGTCGCCGTAGTGCCAAATCACGCTCGTCCCTTTGTCCTTGATGAACGCGCCATCCGTGGAGTCCGTGTACTGCTCTAAGATGGGCATCACGATGGCGTGCCACTTCTTGATGTGCTCCTCCGTGCCCACCGGCGCGAGCTGCCGCCAAGCCCCGGGGCTCTCGCTCGCGTCCTTCGGCGCCTTATACCAGTACCCGTGCTCGGCGAGGAACCCGGCGTTCGGCACCGACTCGCCGAACCAGTCGTCCAGGGTCTTACGCTGCCGCCCGGAGACGATGCACACCGCGGCGTTGTTCGGGTCCTCGGTGAGCTTTTTGAGCGTCTGCAGTAAATCCTTCGAGGGGGGCTGGTCGTACGACGCCTGAGGCACGAGCGTGCCGTCGTAATCCAGGAGCAGAACGCGTCTGGACCGCGTCGCGTACTCGGCGGCGAGTCGCGCCGTCTCGAGCTTGCGGAAATTCGGGTCGAGCGCGACGACTCGAAAGTTGAGTCCAAAACCGAGACCGTAGCATCGCGCGTTTCCCGTCGTTTCCGTCGCTCGCTGCAGCTCGGCGATGTTCGAGGCGGCCCAGTACCCCACGGTGTGCTCGCTGATATAACGCCAGTGCTTCTCGTGCCTCGCCTCCGCCTCGACGCCCGAGAGCGTCGCCGCGCGGTACATGGCGTCGGCGACATCCTCCACGTTCCAGGGGTTCACGCGAAACGCGCCGGAGAGCGAGCTCGAGCACCCGACGAATTCCGACATGATCAGGCTCGAGCACCGGGGCAGAGGGTACCCCTCATCCGTGCCCTCTTTGGTGTCTTTCGGGCCCTGACGGCACGTGATGTACTCGTACGGAAGTAAGTTCATGCCGTCGCGAGTCGCCGTGACCACCGCGCAATCCGCGGCGGACATGAGCGCGATGCGCTCGGCGAGAGACGTCGCGCGGTGCACGAGCTCGACAACCTTCCCGCCGAAATGGTTGTCTTCCCCTTTCCCGGCGTTGGACTCGGTGACGCCGTACGTCGCGTTGAGCCGCTCGACGGTCGCCGCGACCTCCGCCTGCAGCTCGGACATCTCGCGCCCGCTGCTGCGCGCGGGGTTGCACACCTGCACCAGGCACATCTTCTCGGCGAGCTCGGGGTGCTGCTGCAGCAGGAGCTCAAACGCTTGCAGCTTGAGCTCGATCCCCTTGAAGATGTCCATGTCGTCGACGCCCAGGAACACCTTCCGTCCCCGAAACGCGCCGCGGTACTTGGCGCGCATCTCCCTCGCCTCGGGCCACAACACGCCCTCCTGTAGACGGTCCGTGTTCACGCCCGTCGGGCAGATCTTCACGCCGACGGCGCGGCCGTAGTAGTCGATGGCGAGCGCGCCCTGTTTCGTCTTGTGGTTCAGCCCCAACAGACGCGTGGTGCAGGACAGGAAATGGCGCGCGTAGTCGAAGGTGTGGAAACCGACGACGTCCGCGTTGAGGAGGCCGCGGAGCACCAGGTCCCGGTTGGGGAACGTGCGGAACACCTCCGAGGAGGGGAACGGCGAGTGCAGGAAAAACCCGCAGCGCACGGTGTTGAAGCGCTTGCGCAGAAACGTCGGCAGGAGCATGAGGTGGTAATCGTGCACCCACACGAAGTCGCCGTCGGCGTTGAGCACCTCCACCACCTTGTCCGCGAATCGCTTGTTCGCGGAGAGGTACCCCTGCCAGTTGGCCTTGTTGTACCGCGCGGGGCTCTGCGGGGACATCGGGAGCACGTAGTGCATGAGCGGCCAGAGGAACTGCTTGCAGAATCCTTTGTAGTGCTTCGCCTTGAGCTCTTCGCCCAGGAACACCGGGATGCAGTTGAAGCGCTCGGAGATGTCCGCGGCGACCGCGTCCTGCTCGAAGAGCTCCACCTCGCTGCCGAGGCCGCCCAGGAAGATCACCTTCTCCACGGACGTGCCGGAAAGGATGCCCGCGCTGCTCTGCCCGTAGATGGAGTCGGGGTCGCTCTCGAAGTGCCAGCTGTGGCCCCGCGCGGCGGAACCCTCGGGGTCGTGTCGCATCTTGAGCGGAAGCGAGTTGCACACGATGATCACCCGCTGCGTCTTATCCACGGCCTCGGCCTCCTCCGCCTCGAGCGCGGCGATGCGGGCCTGCATGGTGTCTTTGCCTCCGGGATCCATCAGCTCCTGGAGGTTGTGCATCGACGTCGACGCCGCGCGCCTCATGGTGACCGCCCTCGGAAAAGGTTTTCGTTCGGGGCGACGCCGGAGTGGACGACGGGGGGGACCCGCGGAGCGCTGTCGGATGCACCGAGGCGCGCGAGGAGGAGACGCGTCGGCTCGAGACGCGCTGTGCCGATCGCGACGGGTGGCGCGTGACGGTGGTCGAAGCGCGAGGCGACGCGAGCGCGAGGTCGCAATGCGTCGATCGAGACGGATAGGAAGGTTTTCGGCAAAAAAGAGCGAATCGGGTGACTCGGATTTTAGCGACACACTGCGAGTGGGCAACGAGTCCGAAAACGCCGTCGGCGACTCGGCAGCGAGAAAAAGGCGGGAGCGCGAGAAATCCACGAAGGACGCGAGAAACCCGTATGACAACGAGTTTCCGAGAGATTGTCGACGCAAATTGATCGGGAGGCGAGCAGGTTGGGGCACTGTCGCCCGCACGTTCGCCATCGCGCGGCGACGTGCACCGCGTCAGATCCTTCGCCCGAGAACCGCGAGCCTTCTCGCGCGCGATACGCGTTCGGCGCGCGTCTCCACGCCTCCGCGCGAGGTCGGGGCGCGCCGAGTTTAGGGCAATTTTGCGAAGCGGCGTTTCGCTCCAGATCTCAACCGCACGCGCTCGGCGGCACTCGCCCCGCATGTCCTCGGCGATTGACACGGCGCCCGAGATGGGGCTCGCGCGGGACGTCAAGGTATCCCACAACCAGGGCAAGAACGTCCAGGAGGTCGTCGTGGGCTCGCCCGCCCATGGAGGCAAGACCCCTTCCCCCGAGTCCAGCGGCGGGTCCGGGCTGGACGACTCGCCGGACACCGCGTCGGATCCTCCGCGAACCTCGGGGGCGCCGGACGCGGGCCCGGAGGTGAGCGAGCTCGTGAACCAGCTCATCGTCGAGCCCGAGCGTTCGGAGGGCGTGAAGCGCAAGACGCGCGCCGCCTCCAAGGACACGACCACGGCGTGGGGAGACGCGAAGGCGTGGACGGACACGTACACCAACCTGGAGGAATCGCGACCCGCGGGGGGCGAATCGGAAAATGCCGCCCCCGGAGCGGGAGGCAGAGGCAGAGGCAGAGGGCGTGGCAGAGGGCGCGGCCGCGGCCGCGGCCGCGGCGCCGCCGGCCGCGGCGCGGGTCGCGCCCCGTTGCCTCCCCGCGCCGTCGCGCGCGCCCCCTCCCCCGAGGATGAGCCCTATGAGCAATTAGTCGAGTCCCCCGAGGATGCGGACGAGCCGTACCCGCCGCGCTCGCTTCCCGAGCTCCCGCCCGGGTTCGCGTACAAGGGCTCGGGCCCCCCCGTCGGGTCGGAGGATTTGTATGCGCACTGCCCCTTCTGCGACGAGAAACAAAAGCGCTCGTCGTTGATGAGGTACCACTGCATGAGGTTCTGCAGGAGAAAGCCGGGCTGGTTCGCGGAGAAGTGCAAGGAGACGCCCGCGGACTTCATCATCGTGCGTCTGCCCGACGCGGCGGGCGACGCCGCGACGGCGGGTCCCGGGGAGGGCGAGACCACACCGGCGTCGACGCCACGCGCGGGCGCCGGCGCGACGGTCGCGTCGGACGCCTCGGACTCGGACGAGTCCGAGTCTGTCAGCGGCGACTCGATGGACGCGGACGCCGCCGGGGTCGCGCCGAAGAATCCGGTCGGGCGGCCGCGCCGCGCGGTGGCGGCGACGACCACGCCTTCCCCGGGCGCGGAGAAGACGTCGCCGCAGCCCCGCCGGTCGAGCCGCGCGCCGGTGCGGACCAGGGACCTCGACGATTTCGAGACGGCGACGACGCCTCCCGGCGGGCGCGGCGGGCGCGGCGGGCGCGGGCGCGGGCGCGGGCGCGGGCGCGGTCGCGGCGGTCGCGGCGGTCGCGGCGCGCCGGCCCCCGTCGAGGAGCCCGCGGTTTCCGAGGAGCCGGCGGCTTTCGAGGACGAGCTTCCGGGCGCGGGCCAGGGCGGGCGCGGGCGCGGACGGGGCGGGCGCGGGCGCGGTCGGGGTCGCGGCGGCGGTCGCGGCGCGGCGGCGTCAAAGCCCGAGCCCGAAATCGCGCACGTCGCCCTGTCGAACGGCTGGTTCGCGTGCGGGTTCCCAGGGTGCGGAAAGCGCGATCTGAAGAACGAGACCGGGCTCAAGAGGCACGTCACCGTGATGCACTCGACGAAGGCATCCGCGGCGAAGCGTCCTTGGATCGTCGTGACCGAGGCTGAAAAAGAAGCACGCGCGGCCCGCGCCGCGGCGAGTCTCGACGGGTTCGGTCCCGCGGCGGGGCGCGCTCGGCGCGCGGCGTCCGCGGCGGTGGGCGAGGCGTCCTTCGGGGAGGAGGACGACGCGCTAGACGCGAGCCCCTCCGGCTTGGGCGAGGACGAGAGCGACGACGACGGCGCGTTCGAGATGCGGCCGACGGAACGCCCCGACGCCGACGCGACGCGCGACTCGTCGTCGGACGACGAGCGAGACTCCGAGCGCGAGCAGACGGGCGCGCGGCGGTTTCGAGGCGGCGCGCGGGGCGTCTCGCGCTTCATCCCCGCGCGCGGCGCGGCGGATGCCGACGCGGACGCCGACTCCGAGGACCTGAACCGCGAGGCGACGCGGCTGGCGGAGGGTCTGGGCGCGAAGCGCGGCGCCGGCGCGGACGCCGACGGCGCGGGCGACCCGAAGCGCGCCCGAACCGAGGACCCCTTGAACACCACGGTGCACGAGCGTTGCCCCTGGTGCGCGCACGTGTTCGTGGGGCCGCAGGGCGTCCCGGGGCACTACAAGAAGCACATGAACAAAGGATCGACGCGGGAGGAGATGGAGGCGGGGCGCGCGGCGTTGGCCGAGCACAAGGCGTACATAGAGGCGAAGAACGGCCCCAAGCCGGCGCGGGTGGCGCCCCGCGGGCGGCGCACCGCTCGGCAGCTGGACCTCGAGCCCGAGGTTTCCGACGGCGGCGCGGAGGATGCGGACGTTCCCAAGGAGCCCTTCCCGTTAGAGCCGTCGGCGCGCAACTGCACGGAGTGCAAGCTGCGGTGCCGGACGCAGCGCGAGCTCATCGAGCACATGCTCGACGCGCACGGCATCGAGGCGCAGGAGAGGGAGGAGGTGGACGGCCCCTTGGGCGACCTCGCCGGCATGCAGCCGTTCGCGGGCGAGGAGCAGGACATCGCGCCGTACGCGTTGGCCGGCTACGACGCGCACGCGCTCGTCTCGCCGCCGCCCGCGCGGGGAGCGCAGCAGGAGGGCGACGCCGCCGCCGACCGCGTGGCGGACGTCGAGGTTGTTCGCGAGATGATGATCCGACAGCAGACCGCGGACCGCCAGCTGGACGAGTTCAGGGCGGAGAACCGCGCGATGCGTTTAATGATCGACGAGCTGCGGCAGGAGGTGCTGCTTCTGAAGCAGCAGCCGATCGTGCGCAAAAACACGAGCGCCGATCACGACCTCGGGTACGCCGCGATCACGACGTTCGGGCGCATGGTGTACCTCACGGGCGTCGTCGGCGCCACTCCGAGGGACGTGCACCGCCAGACGTTGGAGGCGCTGACCTACCTGAAGCAGAGCTTGAACAAAGCGGGCACGGACCTCAGGCACTTGCTCAAGGTCACCGTGTTCCTCAGCGACATCCGCTCAGCCGAGAAGGCGTACGCCGCGTGGGACGAGTTTTTCGACGTCGAACGGGTGGATCGATCCCAGCGCCCGACGCGGATCACGCAAGCCGCGAGCTTGAAGTCTCCGGAGACGTACGTGGAGATGCACGCAGACGCGGTGCTCCCCGCTCCCCTCCTCGCGGAGGGGGTGATGGGCATGCTGCCCGGACCTGCTGGGGCGACGCCGGCATGAGGAGAGGACGGCGCGCGCGAGGAGAGGACGGGACCGAGAGAGACGATTCGAGACGACGACGGACGCGTCGTCGTCCGCGACGCGACGCGCGACGGAGGACGTTGTACTTTCGACATTCGCGTTTTTTTTCCTCGGCGGGCTCGGACTAGACACAGCTTCGACAAAAAAATCATATTCTACGCGCGCGCCTCCGCCGTTTCCGCTTCCCTCAATTGGAAGACACGGTCACCTCCTCCTCCTCCTCTTCGTACTCCTCGTCGTACGATCCCTCCTCGTCGTCCTCGTCGTACGACCCGTCCTCGTCTTCCTCGTCGTCCTCGTCATCCTCGGCGGCGGCGGCGGCGTCCTTCTTCGCCTGCTTGCGCTTGTTGCGCTCCTGCCGCGTGCTCACGTTGTTGGCGCTCTTCTCCTTGACGGGCGCGATGGTCATGACCATCCTGTTCCCCTCCATGCTCGGGTTGCCCTCCATGGTGCCGAGGTCCAAACCCACGTCCTCCACGAAGCGCACGAACATGTCGCGCCCGAGGTCCCGAAACTCATTCTCGCGCCCGCGAAACTGGCAAATCACCTTGACGCGGTCGCCGCCGTCCAAAAACTTCTTCGCCGCCTTGAGACGCACGCCGTAATCGTGCACGTCGATGTTGTACCGCATCTTAAGCTCCTTGAGCTCAACCTTCGTCGCCGCCGCGCGCTTGCGCGTCTCGCGCTGCTTCTTCTCCTGCTCGTACTTGTACTTGGAGTAGTTCATCAGCCGGCACACCGGGGGGTCCGCCTCGGGCGACATGAGCACCAGGTCCAGGCCCGCCTCCTCGGCGACGTCCAGCGCCTCGTCGGAGGACATGACGCCGATCACCTCCTTCGTCGCGTCGTCGATCACGCGCACCTCGGGCAGGTCGATGTCCTCGTTGCGCAGCGGACCGCGGTCCATCGCGACGCGACCGCCTCGGCGCCCGCGCCCGCGCCCGCGCCCGCGCCCGCCGCCTCGGCGCCCGCGCCCGCGCGCCATCGACACAACCTCGAGACCTCGCGCGAATGGCGTGCCCACGCCGAGGGGGGCGGGGGCGACGCGCGCGCCCATGAGCGCGACGCTGGACTTGAACCCGACGCCGGTCGCGCGCGACGCACCGGCGGCGGCGGCAGCGACCGAGGGTCGGCGGGCGGAGACGCCCGCGCGCGCCACCGTGACGACCGCGGACGCGTCGGCGACGATCGCGTGAAAAGCCATGACGACGTTTCCGGGACGAGGATGGCTCGGAATGCGACGGTGCGCGGGCGGGGCTTCGGAGCCTCGGGGACGAAAGACGGCGTGCGAGGCGTGCGTGAGCTTCGACGCGCGTGTGTGAGGACTCGGGGGCTTACGCGCTCGGACCTGGACGCGAGGACTCGCGCGTGGGTATGACCTCCGCGACGCGTCACCGAAACCTATCTATCCACTAGGGTTCGCTTTTCGTGCGTCGACGCGTCGTGTGTCGTGAGCGCACGACGTTCCAGTGTCCGAATTCAGCAAACGAGCTAGCAAGTGGGTATTTAGTCTGAACTATGAGATTGCCCAAAAGAATAACCGTTTCTGTTCCCATTCATCATTTCTCTTCCTCCGGCTCACGCCCGCGGCGTCCCCGCGGAGGCGAGCGCGACGTACGCCTCCTCTCCGTCCTCGCGGAGCACGCGGACGTGCCTGATGCCCGCGCGCACGCGCGCGGGCGCGTCGCGCTCGCAGACGGCGAGCCACTCTTTGAGCGATCGTCCGTGGAACGCGGCCGGAAACGCGACGCGCCGCGCGTACCAGCCGCTCATATACTCGTCCGCGCGTTCCTTCGCCCTCGCGTTTTTGTCGCCGCCCATCGCCTCCGTCAGGTCGGAGGAGGCGTGCGCCCTCAGACCGTTCTGGTCCACGGCGTCGGTGTCCCCGAGACGCAAGCCGTCGTCCGTCTCGACGTCCAGCGCGACGAACGCGCGCGCGCGCCGAAAATCATTCGCGTCTCCGTCGTACGCGGAAAAAGACGCGCGAGACGACGTCCACCCCTCCGAGGGTCGACCCGGACCCGGTAAGTCTTCCGTGTCATTCTCGATGGAGTGATCGTCCTCGAATTCCAGACCGCGCGCGTTTTCGTTTTCGTTTTCGTTTTCGTTTTCGTTTTCCCCGCGCAAACGCACGACCGGGGTCACGCCCATCACCGGGTCGTCCCTGTGGACGTCGAGCGCCTCGAACCACTTCACCTCGTACGCCAGCGAGTCCCCTGGTTTCACGACGTACCCCCCCCGGGACTGACTGTTTTTGTTTTCGTTCTCAACCGAGCCCGACGAGCGAAACCCGCTCAGTCCCCACGACGCCACCACGAACCGGTCGCCCCGCGCGCGACCCTCTGTGTTCGCCGCCGCCGCGATCTCCGCCGCGGAAGGCACCGCCAGGACGCGACGCGCCACCGCGTCGCCGTCGCACAGCGCCTCCGCGGCGGACTCGGCGGCGCGCGACGGTAAATTCGAAACGTCGGCGACGCCGTGAGCTTCGTCGCGAGCGTACGTCGCGCCCGCGCGCGTGGCGTCGCGCAGCGCCGCGCGCGCCCGCGCGGTTCGCGGGTCGACGTATGGTTTTTCAGTCTCGGCGGCGGCGCGCGAAAACGACGACGCCGCGCGCAAGTCGCCGCGCGCGTGCATCGCGGCGGCCATCGCCGCCGCGAGACGTTTCAGGGAAACGAGCGCGGACGCGTCGTCGACGACTTTCCACGTTTCTGAATGTTTCGCGGTTGAGAGGCGTCGAGAGGCGACGTCGCCGCGCGCCGCCGCCTCGAAGGCGCGAGCGAGCGCGGCTTCGCCGTCCGCTTGCCCGTGGGCGCGGGAGACGGCGGCGGCGGCGGCGGCGGCGACGTCGGCGGCGCGCGCGGACGACAGCGAGTGACTCGTTTTCCCACTCGAGTCTTCCCGGTCGAGTCGTACCGGCGGCCCGTCGCGCTCGCCCACGCGCAGCGCCTCGTGCACGAGCTGCGCCAGGAGCGTGGTGCGTTCGCGGACCAGCGCGCGCATCGGGGACATGGAAACCGAGGGCTCGGGTCCCTGTCCCTGTCCGTGTCGGTCGGTCCCTGCCGCGGAAAAGCGGCGTCGCGACGTCTCGGCGTCCGTCGCGCCCGGGTCGTGCGCCACCGTGAACTTGAACTCCAAAGTCTGCAGACCGAGGTGGTTCACGACGAGGGTCGCGGACGCGGTGTTCCGGCTGAAACCCACGCCGCCGTTCGCGTCCACCACCCTCGTACGCACCACTCGCGCGTGGCCTCGAGGCACCGAAAGAGGCGCGACGCCGCCCGAGCCGGAGAGGCACAGAACGCGATTTGCCGATTCGGCGCCGAAAGAGGAAGTACGGCGCGGCGATACGTAAAACGGAAACTCGCACGGGTCGCGCTCGGGCTTCGGCGAGACGTCCCGCGTGCCGCGGCGCGCCTCGTTTCCGCGGTGCCACGTGCCCTCCGCGACGCCGTCCGCGCGGACGTCCCTCTTGTCGTACCGGAACGACCACGAGCGCCTCTCGGCGGCGGGAGGCTCGAACGCAGAGCCGGAGCCGCCGCCCGCTTTATGAGACGAAAAGGAGGCGGAGCCTTCGGACTCGTCGTGGAAGGACTCGGAGAAGTCGCCGCCGGCGTCGTATTTTTCCCGGCGCGCGTCGTCTGACAACACGCGGTACGCCTCGGACACCTCCAGGAACCGCGCGGCCGCGGCGTCTGGGTCCGCCGGGTTCTTGTCGGGGTGGAACAGAAGCGCGAGGCGGCGGTAGGCGCGCTTCAAAACGGCGCGCCAGTCATCCCGCGCGGCGTCCGCGCGCGTCAGGCCGAGCACCGAGTACAGGTCGCGCGGCGTCTGCGCGCGCTTGGCGGCGGCCACCGCCGCCGCCAGACGCGCGTGCGCGCGGCGCGGGTTCGAGCCACGACCGTCCAGCGCGGGGTCGTCACCGACGGTCGCGGACCGCGCGGTGTCGGCGTCGGAATCCTCCTTCTCCTCCTCCTCGAAGCCGTCGTCGTCGTCGCCGTCGCCGTCGTCGCCGTCGTCGTCGTCGTCGTCGTCGTCGTCGTCGTCGTCGTCGTCGTCGTCGGGTAAAAACGCCGCCGCGCCGCCGTCGCGCAGCGCGCGCCCCGCGGCGTCGGCGTCTGCCTCGGCGGCTTCGACGTCCTCGCGCGCCAGCCTGGCCCACCCGCGGTGCACCAGCGCGCGCACGAGCTCCGCGGCGGCGAGCTCGGGGTCGCCGCACAGGAGACCGCCGCACGGAAAGAAAGACCCCTTGGTCTCCGTTTCGGTTTCGTCTTTCGTCAAAGACTCGTCCGCGCCGCCGCCCGCCCGCCCCGCCGCCGTCTCGAGCGCGGCGATCGCGGCGCCGCACCGCGCGATCGCGCGGTCCGCGCGTCGCCTCGCCTCGGAACCGTTCGAGTACCCGTCCGAGTCGCGTTCAAAAGCTCCGGCGGCGCGCGTCCCCAGCGACGCCGCGCGACACGCCGCGGCGTCGCGCTCGACGACGAAGGCGTCGTCGTCGTCGATTAACGCGAACGCCTCGAGCGCCTCCTCCACTTTTGTCCAGTCGCGGTTTTTTTCAGCATCCGCCGCCGACGCGAGAGCCGCCATAGCCGCGAGGTCCTTTTTTTTCCGCGACGCGCACGCCGCGTTCCCGGGGTCCACGCGAAGGCAGTCGCGCAGCGCCGCGGCGGACGCCGCCAGCGCGCTCGAGGCGAACGCCGTGGGGTTTGAATGTAATAAAGTTTCCGCGTTCGTCGTTTCTTGCGCGAACGCGAGCGCGGAGCCGGAGGAGCACCGCCGCAGCGCGTCGGCGAGGACCAGCCTTGGTTCGGCGCCGGCGGGGTCCAGGCGCAAAGCCTCGGCGACGTCCGCCTTGGCTCGGCCGCACGCGCGCGCGGCGACGGCGGCGCGCGCGCGCAGCAGCAGCACGTCCACGGCGCGCGGCGCGACGGAGCGCAGCAGATGTGTGGCGCGGCGCATGGCGCGCTCGTTCTTACCGCTCGCGACATCCGCGGCGACGTCGTCGCGCGCGCGTCGCGAGCGCTCCGTTTTTTCGAGCAACAAACGCGCCGCGTCGGAGGATCGATTCCGACGTCCACGTCCATCTTCCGCGTGGTCTTTCCCGACGTGCGTCTGGGCGGTATTTCGCGGTATCTCGAGCGTCTCGAGCGCGTCACGAGCCTCCGCCGCGTCCCGCGCCGCCGCCGCGGCTTCGTCCCAGGCGCCGCCGAGCAGGAGCACCTCCGCGCGCAGGAAATGCGCCTTGGCCAGCACCGACGCGTGCGCTTCGTCGACGCACCGGCGCGTCAGCGCGTCGAGCTCGGCCAGGCACGCGCGCGGCCTCGTCGCCCTGAGCTCGAGCACAGCGGCGTCGTAGCGCGCCGAGCAGCTCGTCGGCGGCGCCGGGTCGCCTCGGGGGACCTCGGCGGGCGAGGCTGCCGCGACGGCCACCGCGAAGACGATGAGCGCGCGCAAAAGGCAAACCTTTCCCCGCGACGCGATCGGCATCGTCGACGGACGTCTTCCACGCGCAATTAGTCTCGTGTTTCCTCCGACCCGATCCCCACCCTCACGCGAACCACACGCGTCGTGACGCCCGCATCGTTTCCCCGGTCCGCGCACCCGACACACGTGCGGTCAGGTAGTGCGCGGGCGTCGTCGTTGTTACGTGAGCGTGATGGCGTTTTTTCTGACCCGGCGCTTCTACGAGCGACGAGCGATTGCGCGAGAATTGACGATGACTACAAGCGACAAGCTGTGAAGTATTTCTTGTCGACAACACTTAACCGCGCGCGCGGCGCGTAACGCCTTCCCGGTCAGACACCCGACACGGTCCCTCTTCCCTCCTCGGTTCCGAATCGCGCCTCCTAGTACCGCCTCCCCCCCCCGCTCGTCAGCGAAAGCACCACGCCCTTCTTCTTGCCCTTCTTCTTCCCGGGAGCCTCGGCGGCGGCGGCGGCGGCGGCGGCGAGCGCATCTTCCGCGCCTTCGCCCCATCCCCGGCGCCCGGCGCCCGGCCCCCAGTTCACGTTTGTCCCGGCGGTCGCGCCTCGTCCCGGCGCGAGCGCGGGCCCGAACGCGTCCCCTTCCAGTCCGCCTTCGGGCAGACCCGGCGCGTCCAGACCGGACGCGAAACCCAAGCCGGCGACGCGCGCAAACGACGTCCCGCGCGGTCCCTCGGCTTTTTCAAACGCCTCGCGCGCCGCCGCCGCCTCTGCGGCGGCGAGCGCCTCTTCCGCGTCGGCGGCGGCGCGCGCGCGTTTCAAGGCTTCCGAAGGCGTCAGGTGCGTCAGAGTCGAGTCGTCGTCCACGCGTGCCGTCCCGTGAGAAGGAACCGAAAGAAGGTCTTGGTCGTCGCCGTCGCGTCGTCGCGATTCCATCGCGCGGGGCCCCGGCGCGGGCATGTTCCGCCGGGTCTCCGCGTCAAAGACTCGCGCGCGCGCTCGTTCTCGCATCTCCGCCGTCGCCGCCACCGCCGCTTCCCTTTTTTCCGCGTCCAGCTTCTTGCGTCTCGCCTTTTGTCTCGCGCGGAGCTCGCCGCCGTGCAAACGCATGGCCTCGGCGCCCACCAGGGACGAGAGGTCCAGCTCCACCACCGTGTACTCGGTGGTGAGCGGCAGGTGGCGCAGGTGCGCGGCGCGTTTGCGCGTCTCTTCGCTCTGCGTGTGGCGCTCCGCCGCCACCGCCGCCGCCTCGAGCGACGCCGGCATCGCGTCGTAGCTCCCGAACGTCGCCAGAAGCAGCTTCAAGCATAAACTGTGCATCACCACGGGCTGGCCATCTTCGGACTGGTAGAAGTAGTACGTCTCCGTGCGGCCGGAGTTGGAGTTGGAAGCGGCGCTTTTGTTCGCCGGGAATCGGTTCGGGAAACCGTCGGCTTCGCCGCGAGTCTTGGGCGCGGAGTCCTCCGCGCCGCCGAGAGATAACTCCGCGGCGACGACGAGCGGCTCGGTGTCGGGCTCGGTGTCGGGCTCGGTTAACCGCGGTCCTAAACTCGTCTCCTCCGTCTCGTCCGACGCTTCGTCCTCGGACGCCTCGTCGTCCGTGAACGCGCGCGCCGCGCGAACCGCCCGGCCCGCCAAAAACGCAGAGCGCGCGTCTGCTCGTCTGCTCGGCTCTCGCGCCGCGCGGGGGGCCCCGGGCAGGCCGGGGAACGCCGCATTGGCGGCTTTCGCCTCGGCGGCGCGACGCGCGACGTCGCGCGCCGCAGCAGCCATGGCGTCGCGGCGCGCCGGGCCCGAGACGCCCGGCGGCGGCGCGTCGACGCCTAGTTTCCTGGCGCGCCTCTCCGCCCACGCGTGCATCCTGGTCTGCATCGCGTCGCACGCCAGAAGCACGTACGGCAGCTCCTGCTCGGCGTCCGCGCCCCCCTCGGCGGCCATCGCGTGCACCTTCGCCTCCAGGACGGACATCTCCTCCTCGCCGAGCGCGCGCTCCTCGGACGTGAGCGTGTACTTGGCGAAGGCGTCGCACGCGCCGCCGTCCGCGGCGAAATCCGAGCGCGGCCAAAAAGAAGTTCTGGCCGACGGCGCCGCCGCGGCGCGCTCGTCGGTTTCCCCGGGATGCGCCGCCTTACGCGCGCCCTTGGCGGCCGCGATCGCGCGCGTCGTCGCGGCGGCGATCGGGACGGCGCTTTCGCGGCGGCGCGATACCAGAGACATGCGCACCAGCGACGGGTTTCGCGTCTTTGTCTTTGTCTTCGGTTCGTTTTTCTTCTCATCCTCGTCCTCCGCGCGGACAACCACGGGCGCAATCGGGCGTCGCCGCACGCCCCTCAGGTCGGCCAGCCGAAACGGCTGGAAGCACATCGGACACTTCGCGGGCTCACCCTCCTTGCGGTTGGTCACGGCGTGCCTGGCGACGCACGGGAAGCAGAACGCGTGACCGCACAGCGTGACCTGCGGCGCCGTCATCGGGTCGTCCAGGCACACCGGGCACTGCAGAGGTTCCGCCGCGCCCGCCTCCACGAGCACCACGTCGTCCCAGTCCACCATGTGGTCCGGGTCGTGGCTGCTCCCGGTCAGTTCTGCCCAGTCCGCCACCAGGAACCGGAAGTTGGCCTGAAGGAAGAGCTCCTTGGAATACGTCGCGCGCCGCGCGCGCCGCGCGCCGCGCTGCGCCGAGGCGACCCCGGATGACGCTCCGCCGCGACCGCCGCCGCGACCGCCGCCGCCCCTGCCGAACGGCCCGCCGCCGTGCTGGGCGCCGAACGAGCCCCGGCGCATTGCCTCGGTGTCGCGCGCGGGCGCGTGGAAGTTCAACAGGAAATCCGCGCGCACGCCCTTGCCGCCACGACTCGGCGCGGCGTTCGCGTCGGTCGATCCAGGACGTGGAGACGACGGGTCTGCATCGCGCGCGGAGGTGGACGGAGCCTTACCCGCGCTCTGGCCGGGCTTGGCGCCGCCGCGACCCGAGTCCGCGTTGCGCCCACCGCCGTTGCGTCCGCCGTTACCGCCACCGCCGCCCCGCGCGCCTCTGCCCCCGCCTCGCCCGCGCCTCGGCTCGGGACCGACTCGGCTCCCGGGGCCTCTCTCCGCGCTCGGGGTCGGGACGGACGCCGCGCGAGCGGGCGGGGGGGCGAACGGCGCGGCGTCGAGGTTCAGCCCGCCGACTCCCCGAGCGGCGTCGTCCGCCATGGCGACGCCGCGCGAATCGACCCGCGCGCGTCCACCGACACGCCTCACGCTGATGTCGCGGCGGCAAACGACGAGGGTAAAAAGGACTGCCGAGTCTCGTCACGCGTCTTGTCGACGTCGAGCGGACGCGCGCTCCCACACGCGGGTGACGTACGTGTAACAGACTTTTTGCGGAAAATCCCAACCACCACGACGTCACTGTCGCGCGACGCGGGGCGCGCGCACCTCCATTTCGCGTCGTTCGACGTTGACTGATACGCCACACGTCCCATGACGGACCTCGAGCGCGGCGTCGCGGACGAGAGGGCGCCTCTGCGTCCGACCAACGGAAGCAGCGCGTCCCCTTCGTCCGCCCCGAGCAAAATCTCGTTCCCGCTGATGGTGGCGTTCGCGGTGCTCGGCCTGGGGGCCACGCTCGGGTCGTTCGTGTCGTCCTGGGGCGGCGACATCGTGCAGGTGCTGCAGCTGGCGAGCCACAACAAGATCCCGGTGAGCTACATGCACGTCCCGAGGACGGGCGGGGATACCTTGCGGTTCACCGTTCCCCATCTCGGCGTGCCCATCACGGGCGAGGAGCGCTGTTACAAGTACGTGCACCGCGAGCGCGCGATCAACGCGGTGATGTTCCGCGACCCGCGCGAGCACGTGCTGTCGCAGTTCTCGCACTGCTTCGCCAACCCCCACGGCGCGGCCTCCATGTCCCCGCTTTGGGGCTTCCCGCGCGGCAACAGGGGCGACACGCCCAAGCTCGGCTGGATGAACGGCTTGAACAAGTGGCTGAAGCACTTCGGCGAGAACTGGCACCGCGAGGATGGGTACTTCAACTGCTTCAACCCCATCAACATGCAGGCTCGGTACCTGACGTGCGGCGCCAAGGACGAGGTGAAGGACAAGGAGATCCACACCGGCGCGGAGAGGTGGGGCACGCCCGATGACCCCGGGCGCGCGGTCTGGTTCCAGTCCGCGCACTACCTCGGCGCTAACGACGACGCGGAACCCGACCTGGAAAAGCTGATCCGCCGGCTGGACTCCATGCAGGTGGTGGGCGTGACGGAGGCGATGAAGGCGACGGCGTGCTTGATCGAGTACCAGAGCCGGGGCACGGTCCACCCCCAGTGCGAGTGCGGCAGCGACGAAAAGAAGTTCCCCTGGAAGGAGGAAAGAAACGAGGCGTACCAGCCGTACGCCTTTAACGAGATCTCCGAACGCGCGCGAGAGCTGGTCATGAACGTCACGCGCGTGGACCGGCTGGTGCACCGCTACGCCGTGAAGCGATTAATTCGCGACTCGCTGCGCGCGGAGGAGAAGATGGGCAAGAGGTTCCTGTGCTCGGCGACGCGCAGGGTTTTGGACGCGATGTTGGACGAGCACAAGGACGGTGAGCTGGAGGCGGCGCTGGACCAGGCCTGGGACGAGTACCGGCCCGGCGGAAAGTCTTTGAACCACGCGGAGGAGGCGTCCATGGGCGCCTTCGCGATCCCGAGAGGCCCTTTGGCGAAACCGCGAAAACGAAGCGTCAGGACGTACACCGCGGCGGAGCAGGAGGAGCTGATGGTCAAGATGACCGAGGCGCGCGCAGCGGAAGTGCTGCCCCGAGAGGCGCTGGAGGAAGTGCCCATGACGCACTTCGAGTACTCGCGGTGAGCGTTACACGGCGCGTCGACGCGGAGACGGCGCGGAGAGCCGTCGCGTCAGCGAAAGAGTCGTTCGGACGTCGTGTGCCTGTTTGTCGTTGTTTAAACATACTTTTAATAGACTACGCGCAAAAACAGCGGTGACCATACTGCGGCACGGCATCACTCGATGAGATCCTTCTGCGCTTGCTGCATGCCGTCGATGCGGTTGAGCGCCTCCTCGATCTCCCGCTTGGTCTCCTCGATGTTCTGGATGTCCTCCCGCAGGATGGGCTTCCCGGCGGCGGTGGTCAGCGCCTTGCCCTCGCGGTCCGCCTCCTCGGCGAGGTACCCCTCTGACGCGCCGAGCGCCCCGCTCTCGCGCTCCAGCCGCGCCTGGCGCCGCTCGAGGTCCTCCTGCTGCTCCAGCAGCCGGCGCTCCATCTCCGCCATCTGCTCCGCGACCGCGACCATCTCGTTCTTGATGTCGTCCATGCGCTTGCGAAGCTCCGCGGGGTCCTTCGCGCGGTCGTCCTCGAGCGAAGAGCCCGACGACTTTTTCGGCGCGCTCTCCGCGTCAGACGCCCGAGACGCAGGCGCGGCGGCGGCGGCGGCGGCGTCGTCGTCCGTCGCCGTCTTCGTCCTGTTCGGTTTCAGGACGTCCAGGATGGAGTCCAGCACGGAGTCCGCTGCGCCGACGGCCGCGGAGGCAGCCTTCTTGCCGAAGATGTTCTGCATGAAGCCCTCCAGCGGCGGGGGCTCCACGCCCGCAGACTCGGCGAGCTCTTGCATCTCCGTCGCGGCTTTCACCATCGTGGTCTTCGCCTCCACCTGCGAGAAGGAAAACGAGCGCAACAGCCCTTGTAACCCGATCTTCATGCGTTCCAGGGTCTTCTGCTCCTTCTCGATCTCCTCCGTTGGAGCGCCCGTCTCGCGCAGACGCATGATGGTCGTGCTCTGCTTCATGATCAGGTCCTGCTGCTTGGAGATGCGCTTCTCCAGGCCGAGCATGTCCGCGAGCACGTTTTCGGGAGCCGTCTCTTCGAGGAGCCCCGACGACGCCTCCGCGTCCGTCGCCTCAACGCGCGTCTCCGCCTCCTCGGCGCCGGAATTGCCGAAGAGCCCCCCGAAGAACCCGCCCGCGCGCTTCCCCCTGCCTCCCATCTGCTGCTTCGCGACCATCGCCGCCACCTCCGCGGGGTCCACGGAGAAGAACGGGTGCCGCAGCGCTTCCTCCGCGCTCGGACGCTCGCCTCGCTGCAGGAGCTCCGTCTGAGCGTCGTCGGAGGTCTCGTCGGATTTGCCCTTCCTGGCCTTGTTCCGCGCCACAGCCGCCGCCACCTCCGCGTCCTCGTCGTACGCGCGCGGTCGTAACAGCTGTCGCGCGAGGTCCCAGCCCGCGCCGTCGCCCGCGTCGAGCACCACCGTCTTCGAGCGCGACAGCTGGCCTTTGTTCGCGTCGCGCCACAGGAACAAGTCGTACCCGCATCTTTTGAGCGACTTGTTGAACGTGACCAGCCCCGAGTTCGTGCGCAGGCTGGGCAACGCGAGCTGCATCATGACGATGCCCGCGCTGTACATGTCGAAGCGGTCGGGCTTGTGCTTGAGCCACGCCGCTGAGCCGGCCGCGAGCGCCACCGGGCCGAACAGCTTGCGGATGTCGGGAGCGTCGTCGCTCGGAATCAGAAACTCCTCGGGCGGCGCGTACTTGGGATCCATGATGGTCTCGTCCGGCGCGAAGTTCATACCGGTGCGGAAGCACGCGCACGCGCCGAGGTCTATTAACTTAAACTTGGGGGGATCCGTGATGATATCCCCACTCTTGCTGTGCGTCAGCACCAGGTTGTGCGGCTTGATGTCGCGGTGCACTAAACCGGCGCGGTGAACGTTGTTCAGGTTCTTAAAGAGCTGCTTCATGGCGGCTTGCGTCACCTCGAGCTCGACGGCGGCGTCGCCGCGCAGGTTGCCCTCTCGGCCGAACAGCGTCTTCGCGATCCCCGCGGGGTAGTCGGGCTGCGCCATGAACTGCGCCAGGGTCTTGTCCCCCTCGTACCGCCACACGAGCCACAGGCCCTCCTTGGCGATGACGCCCTCGCTCTGGTTGAGGTAGGACTCGTCAGGGGAGACGCGGAACGATCCCAGGAAATCGGCGCAGGCGCCCCTGGCGTCCCGCGAGACGCGGTCGTTCATCCACGCCTCAACCTCCTGTAGCTCCGCCGCGCCCTCCACGGTGAGTTTCGGGCGCTTCAGAACCACCGTGCCGGTCTTCCGCGCCTCGATGGTGCCGCTGTAGACGATGCCGAAAGATCCCTCGCCGATCTGCCGGTCGACCTCGACATCTTCGCGCGAGTACTTGATCCCGGCGCGGGTCACGTGGCGGACGCGGCCGGGCGGTCTCGAGGGTCTCCCCGGGGCGGGGAACGCACCCGCGCGGCCGAGCGCGCCCGTCGCGAGCGCGGCCATGACGAACGCGGAAGTGGCGGGAACGAAAGATCGTTCGTGTTAGTTTTCTTCGGACGGCTCACACTGGGCGCTGAGAAATCGCACGCGAATGCCAGCTTGGAAAAATCGTTTCCCGCCAATAAAAACGCGTTCAACGCCGCTCGAGACTAAATGCTCATACGGCATGGCACTCGACGCTTCGAAGAGGCATTTTTTCGCGTCGCGCCCGAAGACGCCGTGTGTCGCGAAGATCTGCTCGAAGCGCGGCTCTGCACGCAAATGAGTATCTGCATCGTATAGGTTATCTGTGACGCGCCGGGAGGCGAGGCGGCACACGCGGTGACGAAGAGCGCGCGCGATGGTGGCGACGCAAGGCGCGCCATCCGCCGCGGGCGGCTGGGGCGCGTGGGGCCACATCGGTCGGGGTCTGCGGTCCACGCTGCGCCCGTCGTCCGGTCGCGAGGATAACGGACCGGGCTCGGACGGCCCCGACGTTTCCGGGACTCCGGGTCTGGGGGCGCGCGGGGACGCGCGCAGGCGGTGGGGCGCGCGAAGGCCGGTGGGGCGCGTCGGCGTGACGTCCACGGAACCGGCCGGGGCGAGCGGGGTCGATCGGACGGGAGAAACCGGCGTGGCCTCGCGGTCAGACGCGACGGCGCGCGGCGTCCGCCGTTCGGGGTCCCCGAGGTCGTTGCCCATCCTGAGCGTGTCGCGCGCGCACGCGCGCGACGTGGCGACGCTCGCGGGTACGGCGCCCGCGCTCGATGTGCGACCGACGGAGGAGACGCGCGGCGAGACCCGGAAGACCGCGCTTCGTCTCGCCGCGGGCGTGCTGAGCACGGTGGTGGTCCGGACGCTGCTCGCTCCCATGGAGCGGATCAAGCTGGAGTACCAGCTGAACCGGTCGATGCTCCCGGTGAGCGCGGCGTTCCGCAAGGTGATGGCCGCGGAGGGCGTAAGAGGGTTCTGGCGGGGCAACGCCATAAACCTCCTGCGCGTTTGTCCGTACAAAGCCATAAACTTCGCCGCGTTCGACGCGTACAGAGGCATCGCCGTCGCGCTGTCCCCCGGGGGACCGCACGACGTAGACAAAGCGTTGCTCGCGATCGCCGGCGCCGCCGCCGGCGTCACGTCCGTGTGCAGCTGCTTCCCGATGGACGTCGTGCGCACGCGTTTGTTCGTGGCGGGCGGCATGGTGAAGTACGGCGGGTTACGGAACTGCGTTAAACGCATGTTCCAGAAGGAAGGCATAGGCGGGTTCTACCGTGGGTTCTTACCCGCCATAATCGCCATGACCCCCAACGGCGCCGTGTACTACACCGTTTACGATCGGCTCAAGACGCGGCGGTTGGACGCGCTTTTGGCCGAACGCGAAGAAAAAGAAGAAAAAGCAAAGACGCGAAAAAGTTCGAAGGAGGGCAGAGAAAACCTCGACGCGCGTCACGGGGTACCCGTGCGCGTGGAGCAGGGGTACATGATGCTGTTCGGCGCGATGGCGGGCGCGGCCGCGGAGTTCTCGACGTACCCGTTCGAGGTGATCCGGCGGCGCATGCAGCTGCAGGGAGGGCAGGGCACGATGAGCCAGGTGGTTGGCCGGCGCGCGCTGCGGCGCATGACCGCGACGGTGCGGATCATCACCAAGAACCACGGGCTGGCTGGGCTGTACATCGGGTGTCTGCCCTCGGTCGCGCAGGTGCTGCCGAGCGCGGCGCTGGGGTACTACTCGTACGAGATGTTCAAGATATGGCTCGACGTGGGGGACGAGTAGGAAGCTGAAAAATCAATCGATACTAATAACACGTAGCGCCTTCGAGACGCGAGCGCGCTCACACAGAAACCTTCTCACGCCGTCTTGGTGGTTTTCTTCGCGGTGCTTCCCCTGAGCGGCGCGAGCCGGTCCTTCAGGAGCTGAATCACCTCATCGCGCGAGCGCTTCTTCTGCCCGACGTTGACGTACCGGTCGGCGAGGAACCCGTGGTTGCGCGTGAAGAGCGCGAATCCGACGTCGAAAAACCCAATCCCGTCAAACACCAACGCGTCCTTCTCCCCGTGCTCCGCGAGCCTCTCCACGAACTTATTGGGGAAATCCGACCAGTGGATCTGCGAGTTGACGTGGTGTAACGTGTGCCACCCGTCGTTGAACGAGCGCTGGTTGTCCGGGTGGTTAAGCACGGTGTACGCCAACCCGAAGTTGCACCGCGGGTCCTCCGGCTTCACGAACGCGTGCTGCGACCAGTTCCCGAACATCATCGCCGTGGAGACGGCGATGAACGGCGCGGCCATGGTCCAGAACGCCGCGATGGGGTTGATCGTGCGCAGGTACAGGTACAGACCCATGCTCCCGCCCATACCGACCGCGCACCCGGCGAAGAGGTCCCAGCGTCTGCGCTTGAACGCGTAATACGGCAGCTCGACCCACGATCCCGCCATGAAGCGCACCCAGTACACCATCCAGTGCAAAAAGTTGTCCCGCTGGTACGCCTCCGTCGCGCTCAAATCTTTGTTCCACTCGTTGTTGTCCACGTGGTGCATCACGACGTGGTGCAGCCAGTACGTGTTGCAGGGGATGCCGAACACCGGCGCGACGAGCACGATGTTGAACCGGTTGACGTAATCCGCGAGCCCGAAAAATGCCTCCTTCTTGAACAGGCGCTTGTGCGTGCTGTAGTGCATCGCGAGGATGAACCTCTGCATGTACAGCACGTTGAACCCGACGAGGTACGCCGCGCCGATCAGGTTGGACGCGGGGAGCACGGTCCAAATCGCGATGAGCGCGGGGTACATCGTGGTGATGATGTTCCAGTACAGCCACGCGATCTCCATGTCGCGCACGTCGTGCAGGCTGCGCTCGAGGAAGCGCTGCACGAAAGCGGGGGGCTTGAAGTAATACTCCTGGCGGGGCTTGTTGATATCGTCGAGATACACCTCCGCGCCGTCGCCTGGGGTGGGGAAGAGGAACGCGGGGGCGCGAGCGCGAGGTCAGCGCGCGGACGTCAGCGGTGAAATTGAAACGTTGGCGCCGCGCGTGGGTCCACGAACAGGCGGACGCGCGCGCGGGGTGGCGAGGCGGGACGGGGGACGCCGCACGCACCCATGCCGCCGCGGCGGCCGACGAAGGGCGCCGACAGCTTCTTCTGCTTCTGTTCGGACACGCACATGGTGCCAGAGACCGCCACCAGCGCGGGCGACCAATGGGGGAGCCAGGCCGCCGCGCGAACGCCACCGTTCGCGCGACGTGTCCGCTCTCTGGCTGAGAATCGTCAGCCTGAATCGCCGAGACGCGCGCCGATCGCATCCTCGCGTTTGCCATCGTCATTAACCGCAGACTAAATGCGCACTCACAAAAAATGAAGAACGAGTCTCACGAAGCGACAGAGAAATACTTGTAGTCCCAGATCTCCGATTTTTTTCATCATTTCATTTCGAAGTCCTCGTCGCTGTCGGCGTCGTCGTCCTCGTCGCTCTCGGCGTCGGGATCGAACGCCTCGTCCCCTTCGGCCTCCTCCTCGGGCTCGCCGGTCTCCTTATCTTCCTTATCTTCCTTATCGTCCTTATCGTCCTCGGAGTCCGCGTACCCGTCCTCCTCCGCCGCGTCGCTCGCGTCGTCGACGTCCATGGCGTCGGCGTCGGAGCTCCGCGCGGCGTCGGTCGTCGGCGACGACTTCACCGCCGTCGCCGCCGCGCCGGCGTCCGCCGCCGCCGCCGCGCCGTCGTTCGCGTCCGCGTCGAAGGCGTCCGGCCTCGGTCCGAGCGTGTCCACGTTCGCCCAGAGCCAGTTCTCGAGGTCCAGAAGGCACCGCTGGTAGTGCGTGCGAAGCGCGAACGACGCGCTCGTCTGCGTGGTGAGGTCCTTACCTAAACTCTTGGCGACTTTTTTCCAATTCTTCTCCGCGGTCACGAGCTCGTACCCGCCGTCGCACAAAACCTCCACCAGCACCTTGTACAGGTCAAGCTCGCTGTGGCAGAACGTGGGCGCGCGCGGGGGGCGCCCCCCGTGCGGCATCGCGGCCTCGCGCCAGGTCTGGAACTCCTCGCGCGCCGCGCGCGAGCCACGCGGCCACCCCAGACGCACCGCGATGGCTTTCCCGGCGTCGCATTTTAATTGGGTCTCGGCGCTGCGTTTGTCGTCCTCCGCGTCGTCTTTGGGCTTGCCGTACGGGTCGTGCGACAAATCATCGGCGGTCTGGTACTCCGCGGGCGCGAGCTCTATTTCCCAGGGGCACACCCACATGGGCTCCTCGCCGTCGGGGTCGCTGTCGAAGAGCACCTGCGTGTTTTCCCAGGGGTCGTCGCCGCCGCGCACGCGCGACACGCGCCCGAGCCAGTACTCGGCGCCGTTGGGGCCTTTCAAAATGCCAACCTTCGTCTCCGGGGGAGGAACCGACTGTTTCGCCGTCTCGTCCGGAGCGCTTTTTTCCGGAGCCGTCGCATCGCTCGCTTTGGTGTCGGAGGAAGGAACGGCATCGTTTACGGGACCGCCGGGAGACAAGTCTCCGCGCGCGTCGCCTGCCTCGGGTGCCGCCGCGGGCGCGTCCGCCGTCGCGTCGCGCTCGGTTTCCGGCTTCGTCTCCGGCGGCGGCTTGGGCGGCTCGGGCGGCGGCGGCAGCGCGCCGTAGGCGGTGGGGTCGGCGCCCGCGGTGAGGTCCTCGAAGAGCATCTGGATGCGCGCGCCCTTGGCCCAGGGGCGGTCCAGGCAATTTGAGTACTTCTCCCAGTCGATGATGTAGTCGGCGATCTCGCCGCCGGCGTAGACGGGCGCCGAGACCAGCCGCGGTCCGGCGTCCGGCGCCTCGCCGGCTTTGCGGCGGCCCGGCATGATCATCGCCGGGTCTAAAAGCTCGAGGAGCACCCAAACGCACGGCGGCGTGCCGCCCACGCCCTGCCACTCGGGGGGCGCGGGAACCGCGGCGCGGTACGCCACACCGCGCACCACCGCGCGCTCCACCGGCCGCAGCTCGCGGAGCGGAATCCAGCCCTCGGGGGTGACGCGCGTGTCCAAATACCGCTCGCGCGCGAGCTTCATGCCCTTGCGCACGAGCGCCACAACCTTCCCGGGGGCGCACGCTTTCGTCGCGGCGTGCGTCGCGGGGGGCGTGGCGTTTAGGAACTGTTCCGAGGTCAGGCGTGCGGGGTCGGGGCTCACCGCGCTGCACAGGGTCGCCAGTAGCCTAGCCGACCGCGCCACCGAGAGCGAAGAGGCGCTCGCCAGCGCAGACTCCGTGGTGCTCCACTCGATGGCCTCGGCGGCTTGCGCGGCGGCGAGCGCGACGGCGCGCTCGGCGTCCTCCACGGCCATGAGCTTCTTGGGCGGGACGCGCAGGTCGAAGTCATCCAACCCGCGCAGGCCGGTGAACCAGGCCTCGCGGCGCTCGAGCCACTCCTGCGCCGTAGCGCCCGACGCGCGAAGCATCGCCTCCAGGGGGGGGAGCACGCGGGACACCACAACCGCCAGGCGGTCGCCGGCGGCGTCGCCGGGCGCCGGCGCGTCCGCGCCCGTGCCGAGCGCGTCGGGGAGCGCGGCGCACAGGTTCAGGCACGCTCTTAGCCACTGCGTTGATTGCGCCCAGAATTTGGTGGAGCCGCTCAGCACGAACCGGATCACAGCGCACAGCGCCGTCGCGGCGTCGTCGCGCGCCTGGGCCCGGGCGCGCGCGTCCGGCGCGCGCGCCATCGCGTCCGGCGCGCCCGCCGCGTCCAGCGCCGCGTACCCGTCGCGCCGCAAACCGAAAACGTCAAAGGCGTCCGAAAAAGGTTTCGTATCGTTTCCGTTCGCGTCGAAAGCCGGTTTGGTCTCGGCGTTCGGCTTCGGCTCGGCGGCCATCTCGACGTCCCCTTGAAGTCGGTCCGCTGCCGCCGCCGCCGTTTTCGGCTCTTCTTTGACGTCGCCGGAGGCGTCCGGAAGCGGAGGAACCTTCGCGGCGGTCTTCATGAGGAGCGCGGAGATGGACTTGAGCCGGCGCTCGTCCGCGAACGCGGGGTTCCGCGGGTCGTCGTCCAGCCACTCCTTCAGGCTCTTCATCTTCGGCCCGACGTGAAACACGCCCCACTTTGTCGGCCATACGTCCATCGACGACGCGGCGCCGAGCGCGTCGTTCTCCTTCCGGCCGCGCTTAATAGACGCGCGCGCCTCAGCGGCGACGCGCGAGGCGCGCGCCTCGGCGGCCTCGCGAGGCTTCGAGTCCGGCGTGCGCGCCGGAAGATCATCCAAAGAGGGCGGAGACGTCGCGCCCTCCAGCCGCGGTTTCTTCGCCGAAACCTCCGCGTCGTCGTCGTCCGAGTCGGCGCCCGCCTCGCGCCGCGCGCGCTCCTCCGGGGTCGGGTCCTGCACGAACAGCATGCCCGCGCCCGCGGCGCCTCCCAGAATGTGATACGCGCGGCCGGTCTCGTCCCGCCCGATCGGGCGGTGGCGCAGGTACGCGCCGCGGTCGGCGGCGTCGCGCACCCACTCGATGAGCGTCTCCGCCCAGTCCGGCGCTTTCGCTTTCCCTACGTCGCTCGGAAGCTCCGTCGGATCGAACGGTTTGGGCTTCACGCGGCGCGGCGCGAGCGGCAGTTGCCCCATGTTGTGCGCCGCGCGCGTGGTCTCCGTCTTTAACTTCATCACCTCGCCCATCTCCTCGGAGTCGCTCGCCACGCAGCACAGGCCCGCGGCGAGCGCGACGCGCTCCGCGGGGCGGAGCGTCGCCGTCACGGCGGCGCCCTCCTCGCACGACGCCAGAGCCTTCGCCGCCGCCGCCGCGCCGGTCTTGATCGCCTCCGAAGGCCACGTCGGCGGCCCGGGGCCCAGGACGCCCACGGCCTCAGCCGCCGCGCCCGCGGTGTACACGCCCAAGGTGGCGCCGACGCGCTCGCTCCAGTCGAGCATGCGCAGATCATCGGGATCCTCCATCTGCGTCGGCGTCTTGGCAGACAAAGGCTGCGCCGTCGCGCGTCGCGTCGCGGAGCCGGCGGCGGCGCTCTCGCCGCCGCCGATGGAGGAGCCCGCGACGGGGCCCTCGCCGACGCGCAGCAGCGCGACGCACACGTCGCGGATGAGCGCATTGTCCGAGGGTTTCGTCAAAGACGCGTCCGCCAGGAACGCGCGCCGGAACCTCGGCCAGGGGCACGGCGGGATGCGCAAAAACGCGCCGTGCGTCTGCGTGAAGTCCCACAGCGCCAGCGTCTCGGCGACGAGCGCCGGCGTCGCGCCAAACGACTCGGGAACAACCGGGTCGGGAGTGGGGGGAAGCGCGAGCCTGGGCTCGCGCGGGCCGCTGGGCACCGCGCGCGAAGGTCGGGAAGATCCCCCGCCTCCCCCACCTCCCTCGCCCCGCCTGGTCGCCGCGAGCCGCTCGCGCGCCGCGGCTCTCTGCGCGGCTCTCTGCGCGGCTTTGCGCGCCACCTTGGCCTCGGCGGCTTCTTTTTTCTTGGTCTCCTCGAGCACGTTCCCGAACGCGTCGATGACCGGGGGCTTGGTGAGTTCCGAGCCGGGAACCAGCGACCCGGCGACGCGAAGACTCTCTAACTGCTGCGCGATGAACGCGCCGTCCGCGATGACGTCGCGCTCGTCGTAGCGCAAGGGCGCGACAGTCGCGGAGGAAGCCTTCTCCGCCTCGTCTCCGGCTTTCTCGGCGCCCGCGGCGTCTTCGCCCGCGCCGCGCGCCGCCGCCTCGGCGTCCTTGCGCTTGAGCTCCGTGGCCGCGGCGTTGGAGGCGACTAACACGCGGAACTTGGGGTCCAGCAAGTCCCCGGGCACGACCTCCGTGTTCCGCGCGCACGCCGCGAGCGCGTCTTCCAGGCGGAGGTTCCAGTTCGCGCGGAGCGCCTCGGCGGCGGCGGCGGCGAACGCGATCCGCCGCTGAATCGGCGCAAACGTGCGCAGGTACGCGGGGGACGGGTCCACGAGCTTGTACCAGGCGCGTAGGGTGACCAACCACACGCACGGCGGGTCGGAGTACGACACCGTCCAGTCCAACACTTCCGATAATTTGAGTGGGTGCGGCGGTTTGTCCACCGGTTTAGGGGACGGTAAAATCTCGCGCGGGCGCTTGCTTCCCTCGCCGCCTTCCAGCTTCCTCGCCTTGCCGAAAACCACCACGTTGCTGCACCGGATGGACTCGAGGCCGACCATCTTCTGCTCGTCGCGGCGGTCGCGGATCTCGAAGTCTGCGTTCGTCAAGTCGTGAAAAAAAAGAGAGCGCGAGGTGTGGTGAGCGGACGCGAGACTTTGCGGCGAGACGGATCGCCCAAATCGACGAAACGAAGGAAGACTTTTTGGAAAACGCGAGCGACCGAACCCTGGCGCTCGTCGCCGCTCGCGGCGCTGGCACAGACGAACCGGCGGAGTGCCCACCGCTGCGGACGAGGGGTGGGGAACCTGACGTACCTTCCAGCGTGCGCAAGGACAGACACGTGCCGGGCACATCCGGTCTGTCGATCCGATCCTTCACCGCGGGCGTCGCGGGCGACACCTCCGCGTCCGCCCCGATATTGGCGTGTGTCTGGTCATTCAGCGCAGGCGCGCCATCGGAAGCCATCTCGCCAGATGCGCCGGATGGGTGCGGATCTCGGACGTCGTCTCCGGAGGTCCACCCACCTGCGCGTGGAAACCCCGGCGCGACTCCGGCGCTGTCTCCGACCGAGGCGCGCGCGCGCTCTCGACGCCTCGCGAGGGGTTTTCTGACGCCCGACCCGATCAAACGTCGAGCAACAAAGGGATCTGACTGGGGAGGAGACTCGCGCGCGAGCGCGGCGAGACCGCCAAAGTGCGCCGTTTGTATGGAACGCAGTCTCCCATTTATTTTCGACCCATTTTCGAGCGTGTTTTCCAAAATTCGCATGTTCATCACGTCCGTCGACGCGCTTCGAAACCGCGACGTCGCTCGAGACGCGTCGGCTCGCGCTTTCTACAGACCGTACGTGATACTCCAAACGCACAGGACCTCACTTTTTCTTCACGCGGGTCCCTCATCTCGCTCGAACGCTCTAGTAGCTACTTACGCTCGACTCTCGTATTAATAGACTACGTGCATCACTGCGTCTTTTTCCGCGCCGATACGCGCGGCGTCGGCGCGGAAAAAGCGAAGAAGAAGACGCACGCCACCGCCGCGACGCCGCCGACGCCGAACCCCGCGACGGCGCCGGCGACGCACGGGATCGGCCACTTCTGCCACGGCCTGTCCCAGTCGAGCGGGATCACCATGGCACCGCACCACGCCCCGAGGGAGGCGCCCCAGCCGCCCAGCACCCACAACAGGTCCGCGGGTTCGAACTCGCGAAGCCGACGCGGAAACGGCGTTTGGACGGCGCCGTTTGTTTTCTTTTTCGCTTTGGACGACGACGACGACGACGGCTCGTCGTCGACGCCGCGCGCCGCCGTGACGAGCACGCCCCACTTTTTCGCGGCGGCGTCGTCGAGCGGCGCGCCGTGCCGCACGGCGCCGGGCACGAGCGTGAGCGACGCCAGGAGCGCGGCGAGGTGCGCGGTCTCGCGGGGCTTGCCCGTCGCCGACACCCCGAAGCACGCGACGGCGACGAACCACGCCGCGGTGCCCATCGTCAACGCCGAGACGGCGCGCGCGGTCGCGACGACGAGACCCGCGTGTTCGCGCGCGTACGGCGGCGATCTCGAGGACGCGCGCCCGGACGACAGGGCGTGCGCCACGAGCACGACCAGCAGGTGCGCCACCGCGGCGACGCGTGTCGTCGCGAGCACATCGTGCGTCGTCGGCGCGTCCAGTCGGAACGCGCTGGGCACCCCGAGCACCGCGGGCCCGGCGACCGCGAGGCTCGAGGCGAGGACGCGCGCGGCGAACGCCGCCGCGGCCCACGCCGAGCCCGCGGGGCTCCCCGAGGCCTCACCCATCGCCTAGAGGGAAGGTCCCAGGGGGGGGTCCCGCCGGCGCGCGTGCGTTCGAGTGCGAACGACCTCGTGGTAACACACATCAAAACTTGTTTCGCTTTTCGCGTTCGCGGTTGTTTCGTTTCAAAGTCGACGTCGCTCGACCCACTCCGGTTGGTGCGCGCGCCGAGTCTCCTCTCCGGTCTCGGGTGCGATGAGCGAACCCCCCGCGGTGAAGATCACGGAGGTGCTCCCCAGGTCCGGGCTGGTGTACTCGGAGAAAGGCGCGCTGAGCGAGGTGCTGAGCAAGCCGAAGATCATGCCTCTGAAGTCGGTGACGCTCGAGCGCATTGAGGAAATGGAGAGGCAGGCGGCGCAGGCGGCGGAGCTCTCGCGGAGCGTCGCGACCGCGCAAAGGCCGGACCAACCGGCGCAGTCCAGCTTCCCTCCTCCCCGGTGACACTCTTCTACTTTCGGTCGGTGAACCTTCTCTCGTCGAGCGGCGAACAAATCCTATTGATTCGTCGTCCTCTCTTCGTCGCCTCTTCGACGAAGCGCGGCCGGGACGATCCCCTCTCGGTCGCGCGGTGAGTAGATAAACCGCGAATCAACGTTATACATAACACACCTAGGCAGAGTAGCTCGCTACACACACCGCGCGTCTACGCACCGTGTCATCCCCGCCGTTCCCGTCCCCCCCGGCGCTTGCTCCCCGCTCTTGCGCCCCCCAAGCCGGCGGCGGCGGCGCAACGCATGAATCGCGCCCAGAGCGGCGCCGCGACTTCCGCGCCCGTTCCCGGCAGCGACGTGTTTTCGTCCCGCCCCGCCCACACCACGCACGCTAACGACGAGGTGTACCCCGCGAACCACGCGTCGCGGTAATCGTCGCTCGTGCCCGTCTTCCCCGCGGCGTTCGACGCGTTCCAACCCACCGCCGCGGCTTGGCCCGTGCCCCTCGACACCGCGGCGCGGAGCATCCCGTGCAGCGCCGCCGTCGCCGCCGGGGAAGCGGCCAGGCGCCGCACGCCCTTGTGCCGGTACACCACCGACCCGGCGCGGTCGCGCACCTTGGTGATGAGGTGCGGTTTGGAGTACACGCCCCCCGCGGCGACCGACGCGTACGCCACAGCCATCTCCAGCGGTGTCGTCTCGCAGCTCCCCAGCGACACCGACAGCGCGTTGGGCAGAGTAGACGTGATCCCCAGTTTTTTGGACATCTCGATGATCTTCGGCACGCCCACCATCTCCGCGACTTTCACGGTGGGGACGTTGAGCGACTCCACTAAGCAGTCGCGCAAACTGACCGTGCCCTTGTACTTCCTGGTGTAGTTCAGAGGCGTGTACGTCTTCTCCTCGCCCTCGGGCACCTCGAAGGTCTGCTCCTCGTCCTGGATCAAAGTGCTCGGCGTGACCACGCCCGCCTCGAGCGCGGCGAGGTACACGAAGGGCTTGAACGCGCTCCCCGCCGCGCGCCGAGCGAGCACGGCGCGGTTGAAGGGTGAGTTGGCGTACTCGCGCCCGCCGACGAGCACGCGCACGCCGCCAGAGTTGGGATCGATCGCCACGAGCGCCGCCTCGCCCTTATCCTCGCCCCGAAGAGTAACGAGCCCGTCCTCCAACACCAAACGCTCAGCCTCCTCCTGCAAAGACAGGTCCAGCGTCGTGTGCACCTTCAAGCCGCCCTCCGCCAGCACGTCTTGTCCGCGGAAGAGCTCCTTCAGGTGGTACAGCACCTCCGAGACGAAGAACGGCGCGCGGTAGGGCGCGGCGGAGCCCCTTCCCAGCCGGGGCACGCCCCTTCCTCCGGTGTACGCAGACGCGTGCTCCGCGCTGGAGAACTCCAAACCAGTGCTCCGCTCGAGGTCGCTCGGCGGGCGCAGCGCGAGGCTCGCCGGTAAGGGCGACGCCGCGAATCGCTTCGCCTGCGCGTCGTCCAGGTACCCGTGCTTCGCCATGCACTGCAGCGCCGTGTTCCGCACGCGCCTCGCGCCCGCGGGGTTGGCGTACGGGCTTAATGCTTCCGGCGCTGGTAGTAAAGCCGCCAGCAGAGCCGCCTCGCCGACGTCCAACTCTTTGGGCGTTTTCCCGAAATACGAAGCCGCCGCGCCGGCGACGCCGTACACGCCGTGCCCCCAATAAACGTGGTTCAAATACGCCTCTAACAGTTCGTCCTTCGTCAACACGTGCTCCACCTTGAGGCTTAATAAAATCTCCGCGACTTTCCGTGACACGGTTCGATCGGAACTCAAAACGAGGTTCTTCACCAGCTGCTGCGTGATGGTGCTCCCGCCGCCGCGCCGGCCTAAACTCCCGACCGCGCGCGCTAACCCGCGCGCGTCGACGCCGGCGTGTTGGAAGAAGCGGTGATCTTCGGTGGCGACGATTGCTTGCCACACCGCGGGCGCGACGTCCTTGAGCTTGACCGCCTCGGAGGAGAGCGTCGCGACCACGCGCCCGCGTACGTCGTAAATCACAGTAGGCTCGCCCGCGTGTCCGTCCTTACCGGACTTGTCGCCGTCGACCAAATCGCGCCACCTTTTCTCGGCGCCGCCGTTTTTCATGCTCCGGCAAAACTTGAAAAAGTCCAGCCCGCCGGCGACGGCGACGAGCGACGCCGAGACGAGCACGAAATGGGGGAACGCGCGTTTCGCGTTTTCCTTGAGCTCCTGCTTCGCGCGCCGGCCGTACTCGCCGTAATCCACGGGGCGCTTCTCATCGCCCTCGGGCGAGGCGCACCGCGGCGCGCCGCGGCGCGCCGCGGTGTGCCCAGTGTGCCCACCGCGGCGCGCGCCCCGCGATGCTTGGCGCACGGGCAGGGACACGCGGCACGCGCGCTCCGCGGCGCCGATCGAGCCCACGACGGCGCCCGCGGCGCCGCGGCGCCACTGCACGTCGGCGCGAGGCGCCGTGGCGATGGGTGTCGCGGCCACGCCGGTGCCCTGGCCGGGCGGAGACGCGATCCGCCCAAGCGCGGTCATCGCGGTCATCGACAGCTCCGAGGCGACCACCATGCGAGTGTCGAGACGCGTCCTCGCTTCCCGCGCCCTCGGCCCCGATCGTGCGCGTCCGGACGCACCGACGGAAGCGCTCGCTCGAAGAAGAGACTCGGACGTGCGCGGCGCGCGGCAAGTCTGGCGCGCGGTCGACGTTCAAACTGCATGCCCGTGCGAAAACCAAGACAGTGCCCGCTCAGCGCTCACTGGCTCCCGTGTGCCGCACTCACGAACTTTGAACGAGAAAAAGGTTGTCGACGAAACCACGCACCCCTTCTCGCCGCCCGACGGCCCTGCGGTCACACCGCGTCGAGCACGGTCGACCATGGGCGTCTCCCAGTCGAAGCCCCCGATTGTGGCCTCCGCGCCTCCCACCCCGCACCCCTCCGCGGCGCGAACCTCGAGCGGCGTCGCGGTCGCGCCCGTCAAGTCACGCGCGCTCGGTTGCTTCCCCCCCGGCCGAAAACCGGTGGGGCCCGCCGCGCGGGCGACGCGCGACTCCTCCGTCGCGTCCAGCGACGGAGGCGACCGCTCGCCCGGGCGCTCCAGCGCGGATGTCTCGCAGCTCCTCGCCGACCTGAAAGGTGCGCGGCCGTCGCGGATGCGCGATACGCGCGCGCCTCTTTCTCTCGCGGCTCGCGCGCTCGCGCACAGCTGTGCGCGCCTCGTCCTGACCAGCGCGAGACCCGACCGACCTCTCCAGATGACGGGCTGCTCGACGCCCTCGACGCGGTCGCCGCGGACATCGCGTCGCGCAAGGTGTCGCTCCTGCGTCCCACGGCGCGCCACGGCGTCGTGCCCACGCCCTTCGCGCCGCACAAGACGCGCGACGGCGAGGGCGTGCTCCGCCGGGGCGGCTCCGGCTCCTCGTCTTCGCAGCCCGGACGCGCCACCAGGCGCCTCACCTGGACGGACGCCCGCGACTTCGCCGGGCGACTGGAGCACGTGCAGATCTTCGACACCGCGGACGCCATGGCGCAGTGCGCCGGCATCGCACCCGAGTCCGCCAGGTTCGCGCCCGACTACTCTCCGGTGCGACGGGACGACGCCGTGCCCGGGGTGCCCGACGCGGTGCCGTCGTTTTCCCCCGGGCGCGCTTTCCCGCGCCTCGACCGCTCCGCGTCGTTCGACTCCTTCGTTCCCGTGGTCGCGCTGGATGACGCGTTCCGCGCCGCCGCGCGGCGCATCGCCACGCAGCTCCTGCGCCACGAGGCGTGCCACGGCGACACCTCCGCGCTGGACGCGACGCGCAGGTGCGGCAAGATGCTCAAGCGCCGAGTCACGCCCGGCGTCGCCGCCGCCGTCGAGGGCGCCGCCGCGGCGACGCGCGTCGGATCCGAGAACGACCCGAGCACCATCGCGCAGGGCGTGCCCATCGACCGCCACGTCACCACCGCGGGAGACGCGCTGTTGGTGTGGCTCACCGAAGCGGCGCTCGGGCTGCGCCGCCAGCTGGACGCGTTCGAGGCGAGCCGCCGCGACAAGAAACGAGACATCGAGCGTTTGCTGGAACGCGGCGACGCGCTCGCGGCGTCCGTTCCGAGCCGCCGTGTCGCCGCGGCGCTCAAGGCGGTGCATCGCGACGCGCTCGCGCTCATCGACGCGCGCGCGCGTCTCGCCGCGGCGGACGCGTGCGTTGCGTTCCTGCGCGAAACCGTCGGCGAGACCGTCGCCGGGTCCGTCGGACGCCAAGAAAGCCGCGCGCGTCGCCGCGTCAGCGCCGACGCCGACACGTCCCGCTCGCGCGACTCGTCGGACGACTCGGACTCGGACGCGCTTTCCCGCGACCGGCGCGACATGGCGGGCGCGTTCTGGGAGGTGCTCGCGCTCGGGGGCTTGCTTCCGCGCGAGACGCGCGGGCGGTGAGTTCTTTGTTTTGTTTTTTACACCACGGCGAGACGAACGACGCGAGCGACGTACCGTAGTACGCGGCGCCGCGAACGAGCGAGCGAGCGAACGAACGAACGAACCGTCTTTGACGAAAGCGACGAAAGAATGTTTTGTCGTCACGACGAGACGCGTCACTTACAGAATCAGCCGTCTACATAACACGATCGCGAAGCCGTAAATGTGACCTGTCGTGGTGGCTGGCCGCTCGCGTCGTCGCCCCGACCTGATACCCCGCCAAGTTTAGCTGTCGTTGAAGCTGACGCCCCCCAGCTGCACGACGACCCAGAACGTGGCGAGCATGAGCGAGATGATGGTCGTGAAGGAGAGCACGATCACCACCTGCGCCATCGCGGGCTTGGGGAGCTTCTCCCACGCCGTGCGCGTGTCCTCCACGGGCGCCTTCGCGGGCTTCGTCTCACCGAACGGGTTCGCCGCGGCGCCCGCGCTGGCGAAGGGGCTCGCGCCCGCCTTGGGCGCGGCGTCCGCGAACGGCGACGCGGCGGGCGACGACGCGGGCGACGACGCGGGTTTCGCGGCGCCGAAGGGAGACGCGGGGGGCGCCGCGGGCGCGGCGGCTCCGAACGGGCTCGCCGGCTTGGCGGGCGCGGGCGCGCCGAAGGGCGACGCGGCGGGCGCGGCCGCGGGCGCGTTGGGTTTCGCGGGGGCGTCGAGCGCGGCGGCGGGCATGTCGAAAACGCTGGTGGCGTCTTTCGCCGATCCCGCGCCCGGGATGGATTTGTTCGTCTCGAACGGATCCTGGAAGGGAAGCGTCTTCTTGCCCGTCACCTTCCCCTCGCCGAACGACGACGGCAGGGGCTTGGGCGATCGCTTGCGCGTCTGCGACACGGGCTGCGCCTCGTCCGCGTCGTCGCCCTCGGACGCGGCGTCGCGGGCGGCTCCCTTGGCGCCGCGAGGCCTGTGCTCGACAGCCCTCGCGGCGCGCGAGCCCTTCCTGCCGACGCGGGCGGACGCCGCCGCGCTCGCGAGCGCCCCGCCGGAGATCGTGGTCATGACCGACGACATCGCGTCGACGCGGTCGTCTTCGTTCGCGCGCGCTGAAAGGGCTGCGCGGCGGAAGAGTGGCGGGGAGACGGTCGACGTCGCGCGAAACGCGCCATCGCGGCAGCCACGAGATAACCAAGATCTGGACGCGAGTTTCAGCTCGAGTCGAGCATTTCCAGGGTTCGTGACTCGAGAGCGGATTCCGCGGTCTGTTCTTGAGTCAAGCTCGCGACTCCGAAACCGAACGCTCGCCACTGCCAGGTGGCACCGGTGAACGAGGCGCGCTTCGACGCTATCCATCGGCGAGTTCGGCGCCTCCACCCCGTGCGGCCGTCGAGTCCCCGGCGCCACTTCCCTCCGCACGTTCCACAGTTCCACCGAAGCAACCGAACAAGATGGCTGCCCAGGTGCGTGTCTCGACCCCCCGCGCGGTTCCCGATCGGATCGGCTCGCGATCGCGCGCCGCCCACGCGCGTTTCGGCGATTGCGCTCGCCACTTGGCGCGTCCGAGACCCAATCGAAGCTCACCTTCTCATCGATCCTCGACGCCTCCATCCGACCGAACAGACCTTCGCCATGCCCACCGTCGCGGTCCGCGCGTCCGCCGCGCCCCGCCGCGCCGCGCGCTCCTCCGTCAAGGCGGCGCGCACGCTCAAGCGCGACGTGCGCGTGGCGGACGGCGACGCCTACGGCGCCTCCGGCACCTCCTTCTACACCACCACGGAGAAGCAGGACTCGTACGATTCCCTCGACGCCGTGCTCGACGCTAAGTGCGCTGACCCCGAGGTCAAGATCGTGATCAAGGAGCAGCTCGACGCCTGCGCGGACATCACCGAGGCGCTCCGCTCCGCCCTCGTCACCGTCGAGGGCTCCGCCAACACCTTCGGCGACGCGCAGCTCTCCGTCGACGTCATCGCCGACCAGATCATGTGGGACGCGGTGAAGTCCTCCGCGGTGGTGGCGTGGGGCGCGTCCGAGGAGGAGCCCGAGGTGAAGCCCTGCAACCCCAACGGGCGCTTCACCGTGTGCTGGGACCCCCTGGACGGCTCGTCCATCGTGGACAACAACTGGGCCGTCGGCACCATGATCGGCATCTGGTCCAAGGAGTCCGGCTCCGGCGAGGACGGCCTGATCGGCGCCACCGGCCGCGACCAGGTCACCTCGCTCATCGCGCTGTACGGCCCCCGCACGACCGTGCTCGTGGGCCTCGACGACGGCGTGTACGAGTTCTCCTACGGGTGCACCCCCGATGGCTGCCAGCTCCCCGACGGCAGCTTCGAGCCCTGGATCTGCAGCCGCAAGCAGATCCAGATCAAGCCCGACACCCGCATCTTCTCGCCCGCCAACATGCGCGCCGGCAACCAGGTGGAGGGGTACAAGCAGCTGCTCAACTTTTACCAGGACGAGGGGTACACGCTGCGCTACTCCGGCGGCCTCGTGCCCGACGTGTACCAGCAGTTCACCAAGAACATGGGCATCTTCACCAACCCCACCTCGGATAAGTCCCCCGCCAAGCTGCGCCTCGCGTTCGAGGCGTCGCCCTTCGGCCTGCTCGTCGAGAAGGCGGGCGGCAAGACCTCCGACGGCGTCTCCGGCGGCTCCGTGCTGGACGTGCAGATCAACACCGTGGACCAGCGCACGCCCCTGTGCATCGGCTCCGCCAACGAGGTCGACCGCTTCAACAAGATGGTCCTCGGCAAGTAAACGCGCGGTCGCAAAACGCGCGCGTCTGACGACGGTTGACGAGCGCCGATTGATTGTTAAACAAAGGGATCGTATTGGATCGTACACATCGCGCGACGGCTAAGGGGTCGCGCCCCAAACGCGCTTCTCACACGCCTCGCGCTACAGCGCCACGGGCCCCGGCGCGGGCGCTCGGCGGCGCCCGGTGCTCGTCCGCTCCCCGTCCACCTCCCCCTCCGCGCTGCTCCGCCGGCCCGCGCGCGGCGCCTCGATCGGCGCGTCCTCGATGAGGTGCCGGTACTGCGTCAGCGACTGCAGCGTCTCGATGCACCGCAGGGACTCCGCCACCGACGGCGGCGCGGCGCCGCCGCCCAGCCCGCCCAGCTCGACGTCCTCCGCGCCGACGATCGTATCGTCGGCGCCCTTCTCTTCGTCTCGATCCTTCCCGCTCTCGTCGCCGCCGCGCCGCGCGCCACGGCGCTCGGGGAGGTACCGCAAGTACCACCGCTTTCGTTTCCCGAGCTCGATGCGCTTCTCCAGGCGCGCGATCTTGTCCACGTACGCGCGCTCGCGCACGCGGAAGTACGGGTTCACCCGGCGCTCGACGGCGAGCGAGCTCGGCTGCGTGCTGAGCCCGCGGTGCCGCCGCGCCGCCACCTGCTTCGCCGCGCTCGCCGTCGCCTCGCACGCCTCGTCCAGCCAGTGCGCGTACTTCAGGTTCATCTGCATGTACTCGTGGCCGGAGAACACCAGCGCGGCGTCCGGCACGGAACGCAGACGCACGTGCAGGTTGTCGTAGCAGTCGCGAGGGCCGCCGTGGAAAAAAGCGCCGACGCCGCCGTTGATGATCGCGTCGCCCGTGAAGAGCGCCTCGATTTTGCGCGCGTCGAAAGCCGCCGCGCCGCCGCCGCCGTCGTCTCCGCCGAGTTCGGCTCCGTCGGTCGTCTCCGCGCGTCGCGCGTCCACTCCACGGCCTTCCTCGTCCATACCCAACACAGCGTACACGACGTGCCCCGTGGTGTGGCAAGGCACGTGCACGACCCCCAGCTTCGTTTCGCCTACTCTGACGACGTCCCCCGGGACGACGCGCCGCGTGACTCCCGCGCAGTCGTCGAGCGCGTGGCCGTACACGGCCAGGGTCCCGCCGCACGCGCGCTGCAGCTCGTGGTTCCCGCCCGCGTGGTCGTGGTGCTTGTGCGTGGTGAGGATCGCGACGAGAGTCAGTTCCAGGCGGTCGCACAGGTCCTTGACGCCGTACGGGTCCGCGGGGTCAATCGCCGCGCACTCGCGCGTCGCGTGGTCCACCAGCACGTACGCGTAGTTGTCCGTTAAAAAAGGAACCGGCAACACGCTGCACGTGGACAACGGCGAGGGGCGGACGCCGCGTGAGTGCGGCGGCTGGTTCGTGGCGTGGTGGCTCTTCACCGCTCTCAGATGGAACCACCGGCCTATGGGGCTCATGTAGATCAGGTACCCCAGGTTAAACGCGTTTTTGCCGAGAAACGCGAGCACGGGCGTCGGCGTGACGGCGTAGATAGGATACAGCGCCGCGGAGACGCCCAGGCCGGCGGTGGCGAGCGCCGAGGCGAGCAGATTGACGAGCATACCCATCCATACCGTCAGAGGAGACTTCTCGTACTGCACCTTGAGGCGTTTCTCGTTCGGAAAGTCTCGACGCGCGTCGCCGCTCGCGCTCGAACCGACGCTGTTCGACTCTTCGTGGCTCCCGCCCCGATCGCGCGCGCGATCGAGCCCGGGGTGCTCGTGATCGGCCATCGCGTCGTCCGAGGCTCTGGATCTGACCAGCAGCGACGCGTCGTCGGCGTGCGTGGGCGACTCCGAGGAGAGCATGCCCGGGTCCACCAGGTTCGCCAGCGGGCTCACCACGCCCTTGTTCACGTAGTGCCGAACGAGGCGGAAAAACGAACTCGCGGTGGACGCGTTCGAATCTCGGCCGACGCGACGCGACGAGGAGGAAGGCGATCGGCGCTGCGCGGGCGAGCTCGGCGCGTGGGCGCGGGAAGGTCGAGCTGAGCGCTGCGCCACTCCGCTCATGCACTCCCGGACGCGCGCTGGGAACTAGTCCTGGCGAGATCGCCACGAGTCGAACGAGACGTGACGTTTCGGGCGGGTTATTTCGCGCCCGAAAAAACCGACTCTTTTCGCTCGGACTTTTCGACGCCGCGACATTGGTCGTCTGCGCCGGACGCGACGCGGGGATGAGTCTGCACAGAGTGGCGTGCCCCACCGCGCAGGGCAGCCGCGCGGCCGCGCGGTGGTTCCGCCGGTCGTCCGATGCCGTCGGCTCCGGGTTGGGCCAGAGCCGATCTGCGTCGCATCCGCGAGGCGCGCCGGGTCCCGAAACACGAACCTTCGGCGGCGGCGGGTTCGCGAGACGGACGCGACGCGGGTTGGGCACCGTCGCGCCTTCCGCGACGGCGGAGGTGGACACCGACGCGCTCATCGCGTCGTACCTCGACGAGAAGCAGCTGAAGCAGGTCCGGACGTTCGCGGCGACGTTGCTCGAGCGCAACAAGCACATGAACCTGACCGGCGCCCTGACCGTGGATGAGGTGCTCACCAGGCACGTCGCCGATTCGCTCGCGCTCATCCCCGCCATCGAGTCCGCGCTCGGGCTCGAGTCCGGATCCGACGTAGGACGGAAAATTACGCTCCTAGACGTCGGCTCGGGCGCGGGTTTCCCGGGCATGGCGCTCGCCATCGCGCGGCCGCGATGGGAAATAACGCTGCTGGACACGCTCCAGAAACGCACGACGTTTCTCGCGCAAGCCGCAAACGAGTGCGGCGTGTCCAACGTAAAAACGCTCTGGTCGCGAGCCGAGGATGCCGGGTCTGTCGGGTCCGAGCACAGAGAGGCGTACGACCTGGTCACCGCGCGCGCGGTGGCGGAGCTGCGCGTGCTGAGCGAGCTGTGCGTGCCGATGGTGAAGGTGGGCGGAGCGTTCCTCGCCGCGAAAAACTCAATCGTCTCCACGCGCGAGGAGCTGGATTCGGCGGCGTCCGCGGTGAACGTCTTGGGGGGCGAGCCGTTCCGCGCCGAGGAGGTGCGCTCCGTCGGACCGGACGGGAACCTGCGGACGGCGGTGATCAGTCGCAAGGCGACGCCGACGCCGGAGAAGTACCCGCGGCGCGCGGGGATGCCCAACAAGAGGCCGCTGTGACGAGAAGCGCGCGAGACGCGACGCGACGACGAAACGGTAGACTAGCGCGTGAGTGTTTATCGTCGGGAATATTTTCGATAGAACTACAGTAGACTAGTAACGCGACGAGGAGGAGTTTACTTTCGCCTCCTCCTGAGCTCTGTTATTAATTCATGACTTCGAGAAGACGTATCTAGCTAGATATACGAGCTCGTCTCGCGACGACGCGCTAAAGGTGCGTCTGCGCGGCGTC
>ENA-OUOG01000429-OUOG01000429.1-marine-metagenome-genome-assembly--contig:-NODE-429-length-55144-cov-6.272722_pt1 | contig 55144 bp, 26 predicted proteins | sample MGYA00248635_ERZ508505 | MGnify/ENA primary metagenome ERZ508505 (study PRJEB26176, sample SAMN06267871) | marine metagenome | isolation source: Saanich Inlet, British Columbia, Canada | place: Pacific...
CCGCTCACGCCCTCGCCCCCCCGACCGCCTCGCCCCCGCCCCCCGGACCCGCCCGCCCCCCCCGCGCGCGCCGTTTGATCGGACGGATGACCCGTCGCCGCCGCCGCCGTCGCGACCTTTTCCAAATCGCGCGCCTTTTCCAAAGCGCTCTCGTCCCGGGGAGGCTCTTTCGTTCGTTCCCCCTCTTTCGCTGCGGTCGGCGCGACCGGCGAGCTTTGCGCAGCGGTTTCCGCGGTGGTGCTCGGCCCCTCAAGGCCGTGGCCCCCGCCGAGCATCATCTGCACGCGCACGACCCGCGCCTCGGGCGCGTCAGAGCACGCCGCCACCGCCGCCGCCGCCGCCGCCGGCGTCGCATCCGGCTTGAGCAGCGCGACGACGTGCCCGCCGTTCCCGGCGCCGCAGATGTGCGACCCGAGGCTCACCGGTTCCAGAGCGTCGTACAGAGCCTTGACCGTTGGCGACGCGATGGAGGGCCAGAGCTCCTCCTGGATCTGCCTGTGCCGCTCGAGCGCGGCGCCGAGCGCGGCGAGCGCGGCGCGCGCCTCACCCGAGCCCGACCCGGCGAAGTGGCCGCGCGTCGCCGCGTCGGCGGCGTCGCCCGCGGCGGCGGCGTGCTCGAGCGCGCCGAGTCGGTCCAGCGCGTCGGCCATCTCTGCGCCGAGCGCGGCGCACGCGCGGAGCGCCGTTTCGACGCCCGGCGCGCGGCGCGTCCACGCGTCCACCACCGAGCGCGCGACGGTCGCCGCCAGGCGGCACGTCCCCGTGAACACGCACACCAGACGCCGCGACAGAAACGCCGCCGCCGCGGGGGGAAGCTTCGCGGCGCGCGTCGCGTACGACGGAAGACACTCAAGCTCGTCCGAAAGAAAACACTCGGGCATTAATGCCGGCCTCGAGCGCGTCAGCCTGGCACCCTCCAGCGCCCCCCCGACCTGGTCCTGCCATCCTCCCCCGGTGGTCATCATCTGCTCCACCGCTAAGACGGCGTTGAAGGCGTCGCGCGCCGAAGGCGAGCGCGACGTCGCGCGCGACGCCGACAAACGAGCGTCGACTTCGCCTTGACCTTCTTTGACGAACCGGAGCACGTTCGTTCTGCCCGCCCACCTCTCGCCCGGTTTGAGCCCCCCCGGCTCCCAGCGTTCGCGCGTCCCGGCCTCGTGCAGCGCGTGCAGCAGCGCGAGCGCGAGCACGGAGCTCGTGCCGAGCCCCGAGCCGCGAGGCAGGTCCACGCGCGCGCGCACCTCGAGACCCGCGTTTTTCACGCCCGTGAACGCCTCCAGCGCGGCGGCCAGATCCGGGAGCGGTACGTCTTTTTCCGTTCGCGTTTTTCCGTCCGCTCGCGTATCCTTTTCCAAAAGCGGCACACACTCAGGGCACACCGCGAGACACACCGCGGCTCTCAGGAGCGCGAACGCGTGCGTGGGGTCGTCGTGTTTTAAGAGCTCGCGCGTCGACGCGACGGTCTCTGTCTGCGCCTCCGCGCCGCGCGCGGCGTCTGTGACCAGCCGCACGACGCCCCGCGCGGATACATCCGAACGCACCGAAACCGTCGCGGCGATGGGTCTCCGAAGCCTGCCTCCGCCGGAGCTCGAACCAGGACGCTCGCTCTCCTCCGTGAGCACGGCGACGTGAAGCACCGCGCCCCCGCGCTCGAGGCAATAGGGGGGCGTGTCCGTCCACCCGCCCGCCAGGTTGAGCCGCGCCGGGTACTCGGCGCAAACCGCGTACGGCGCGTGCGACGTTTTTGTCGGTCCGTTTGTGTCGTCCGACGTCTCCGGACGCGGCGCGACGTCCGCGCCGACGCCCGAACGGCTTCGCCTCCCGAACAGAGGCGCGCTCGCGCGGACGAACGGCGCGACGATCGTGTCGCGCAGCGCGGCGCGCGCGATCGCCTCCGCCTCGCGCGTCTCTTCGTCCGAAGACGCGAGCGCGAGCGCGACGCGGCCGAGCGCGAGCTTGGCGCGCGTCGACGCGCGCGCCGCGGGCAAGCACAGCTCCGCGCGCGCGCACACCTCGCGCGCTTCGCGCACGCGGCACGCGCGCAGAGGCGGCGCGCGCACGCGCCATTGCTCCACCGGCGTGTCCTTCGCCAGAAGCATGCCCACGGCGTGGCCGATGACGCGCCCGCGAAGCGCCTCGCGGCGACGCACCGCCGCGCCGTGCGCCGCCAACGAGCGCAGAGCCTCCGAGATGGACACCGATAAGCGCGCGGTGGTTTTCTTTTCCGCTTTCGCCGCGCTCGTCTTCTGTCGCACCCTCGCGATGAGATCCAGCGCCGCCATCGCCGCCTCGGCGGCGGTGGCGCCCACCGGGAACACGCGCGCGAGCGTGGTGGTCCTCGCCTCGCCCTCCGCCCAAACCACGTCGCCCTCCGCCGGGTCCAGGCCCAGTCGCGCCGCCGCAGTCTCCACGGCAACGCCGCAAAGCGTGCTCTTCCCGGGCTTCTTCACCTCGTCGTCCACGGAGAGCGCGATGCACGTCCAGCAGGCGCCGCCGCCGCTCAGGTCGTTCGACGGGTCGCGCGCCTCCGCGCGAGGCGGCACGCCCGCCGCCGCGGCGGCGGCGGCGACCAGCGGCACGCAGTGCAGGAAGGTGCCCGGAGGGACGCGCGCGCCGTGCGGCAGGTCCACGTCGTGCAGCAGGCAGCCCTCGCCCACGACGGTCTGCCTGCCCAGGTCGCAGTGCACGAGGAGGCTTCCCGCGCCCACCCGCGCGCCGCGGCCCACCCGCGACGCCAGGAAGCACGAGCCGACGCCGACGCCGGGTGCCGAGCCCCAGACGCCGTCGGCGCCGACGCTCGGCATCCGCGGCGCTCCGGCGGGGTCCATCTTCTCGACGTCCCACGTGCCGAGCGCGATGCCCGCGCTGGGCGCGGGGAACGCCGCGAGCACGTCGTCGTCGCGCACGCAGTGCTGCAGCAGCTCGGGCATCGTGCCGACGTGCACGAAGCGCGACGGCACGAGCGGGAGCGCGAGCAGAGGGCGACCGCGCATCGTCTCCGCCAACAACTCGCGCGCGCGCCGAAGTTTGGTTACGGTATTTTCGGCTTCTGCGGCTCGCTTCTCGTCGGAGGCGCCTTTTCGTTCGGCGCCGGAACTGACCGACGCGACGTGGTCCGTCCGGCCGAGGTAGCTCGTGTCCGCGTCCTCGCCCATGGGCTGCATCAGGTCGCCGTACGCGCACACCTCGACGCCGGCGAACGCGCGCGGGTGCGCCGCCGCCACGGCAACCAGCGCCGAGCACGCGTCGGCGCCCACGTGGAACGCGCTGTCCGTCAGGACCCATTCGCCCGCGCTGCCCCCCCCGTACCCCGAGAGCCGGGGGCCGGGAAGCACCGCGCCGGCGGCGCGCATCGCCGCGACGGAGGGTTTCTGCAGGCACCGCCGGCACGCGACGGCGGCGAACGAGTCGGCTGCGTTTCGTTCGGACGCGCCGCCGGCGTCGGCGTCGGCGTCGCCGACGACGGCGACGGCGGCGCGCACGCAGGCGTCCAGCTGTTCGCGTTCGCAGACGAAGACGCCGTGACCCGTGCCCACCTCCACGGAAGAGGCGTGCGCGAGCGCCAGTATACCCTCCCGGGCGCGCGCGATGGCGTCCGGGCCGAGCCTCGGGAGCGCGCCGAACTGCACGGCGACGTCGGCGCTGCTGACGAAGATTCCGTTGGGCAGACGCGACGGGAGTTCCTGGAACGACACGAGCTGCGCCTCCAACACGGTCGCGGGGACGCCCACGCCCGCGGCGTCGAAAGGGATCTGCCCGAACGCCTTGCCCAGCGTGCCGTGCGCCGGGGAACGCTCGCTGTACCCGCCGGCGTGCAGCAGGAAGAGCTTCTTGCCGCTCCACCCGCTCCCGGCGACCGCCTGCAGGCGAAGCATCACGTGCAGGGTCGCGCCTCCGCTGCCCACTCGCGGGCCGGGGGGGTCGGGGATGACCAGGTACCGCTCGCGAGCACCGGGGAGCTGTCCCCGCGCGTGCAGCGCATCCAGCTGCTGGACGTAGGTCTCGGCCTGGCGGTCGTTCGCCGCGGTGAGCACCACCGCGTCCCAGAACCGGCCATCCAGCGCGCCCGCGCGATCGCCCCCGGGCAGCAGGCGGCGGTACTCGCGGAGCCGCTCCTCGGCGCCGCGCACCATCGCGCGCTGCTCCGCCTCGCGAGCCTGGAAGTGCGGCTGCGCCGCCGCGGAAAGACCCATGGCGGCACGGGACGCTCGCCCCGCGACGCGCGCAGTGGCGTCGTCTCGGGCCCGAACAAACAATGCTTTTTCTCGGACGACGAACGCGCAGACGCGCACGAGCGGACATTTTTATTTTTAGCTCTCAGAGAGAAGGACGGACGCGCGCGCCCTTCGTCGCGTACGCGCTCTCGTTAATATTAAAAATAAGGTGAAGAGCTAAAGACACCAGTACCGGTCGGTTCCGCTCTAGTCTCGCGCGGGCGGGGTCCCCGACTTGGGCGGCGTCCCGGAGAAGAGCATCTTCCCCAGCGACGACGTGCGCTGCAGCAGCCCGGGCGAGTTTCGTCCGCTCGAGCCGCCGCTGAGCGACCTGGACGAGTCGACTCGGCTCAGCGCGTTCCCCGAGTAGTGTTTCCGCAGCATGCGCTCGAGGCGGATGTGCCCCGAGTTGTCGATCACCGCCAGCGCGTTGTTGAACGCCGTGTTGAGCGCGATGAAGCTGCGTCGGTCGCGCACCTCCGCCCCCGACACGGGCGACGCCGTCGTGGCGATTCGCATGATCGAATGCGTGCGGTCCATGCGGTAGCCGAGGTACCCGAAGGACACCGCCGGCCAAAACTTGGCGACGCGGTCGCCGAGCTGGTGGAACAGCACGGTCATGCTCACGAACCTCTGCAGCGACGCGACGCGGCTCTCGTACAGCTGCATGCTCAGGTCCTGCGACTCCACCAGCGTGAACGGCTTCACTCTCGACGGCGCGCTGCGGCGAATCGCCTCGCCGAAGTACGCCTCTCGGCTCGGCTCCACGAGGAGCAAACCTTTCTCGTCGCGCGAGTCGTTCTTCTCGAGCACCGTCAGCATGTCCATCTCGGGCAGGTCCATCACGGCGCAGAACTCGTCAAAGTCGAGTTCGCCCGACCCGTCAAAATCCGCGTCCCGGAAAAGCTTCTCGATCTGCGCGTCGGTGAGCGAGTCGTCCACCTTCTTGTACGCCAAGGTGAACTCCGCCAGGCACAGAGCGCCGTCGCCGTTGACGTCGATGGAGTCGAAAACCGATCGCAAGTTGCCTCTTTGGCGCGACGCCTTGATGCGCGCCTCCGTTAGGACGCGCACAGCGTTCTCGTGCGTCAGCGTGTGGATGGAAACCTCCGCGCCCTCCTCGTGGAACGCGTTGTACGCGCCCAGAAGCGAGCCGGGAGACCGCCCGTCCAGACCAGCCTCGCCCTCGCGCTCGCGCAGCACCTGCTCGCACAGGAACAGCGGTCGGTGCCGCTTCAGGAAAATCGCGTTGCGCGAGAGGGGCAGCTTGTACGGCGAGTGGCCGATCGTGACGCTCTCGCAGGTCCCGCCGAAACTCTGTATGCTCGAGGCCTGCGCGAGGGACAGCGACACGGTGGCCTCCGCGGAGGTGAGCGCGGAGAGACGCCCGTCCGGCCGGCCCACGAGCAGAAGCGCGCCGCGCACCACCCGGTGCGTGTGCCGGTGCACGAGGTGGTCCGCGGGGTTGCCCGACAACACGGTGATGCCCGCGGCGCTGTAGGAACACGCGAAAATCTTCGAGAGGAACGCCTCGGCGCTCTGCGCGACCCACGGGACGTCCCCGATGACCACCGTGCGCGCGGTCATGCGGTGTTTCAAGTCGCGCCCTTGCCACAACCGAATGCACGTGATGCAGATCTGGGGCAAAAACGCGTAAAGGAGCGCGTCGAAGAAACGCGTCGCGTAAAAAGCCGACGCGCTCGTCACACCGGCGCCTGTCGCGACGCCCGTGAGTAACGGGTACCCCAGTGTCACGGTCACGACGATGTAAAGGAAAGAAAGAATCCATCCCTTGACGCCCTCCAACACGTGGTCCGCCCACACGTCGCCCTGCGCCCGGAGCTGCTTCTCCGTCGGTGACTCGAACCTCGCGCCGTCCTCAGCGCGCGCGCCGACGATGTCCTCAAGCGCGGCGATCGACTCGCGGTTGCACCGCTCGAGCTCCGCCAAGTCGTGCTTGGTGATCACCGCGCCGGTCACCTTGCTGTACTCCTTGTTCCCGAGGATCACCAGGCTGACGTGCATGAAGATCTGCGTGAGCAGCTGCTGCGTGGCGGCGACGCTCACCGAGCACGGCTCGGCGGGGCGCACGCCGACGTCCGTGGAGAAGATGCGCGACGTGAACGCGCCGTCGCCCTTGATGGCTCTCAGCTGCTTTCCGATTTGCGTGTCCCACTCGCTGGCGACGACGAAGATGGCCGAGGTGGAGGAGACGAGCAGGTTGGAGGAGGCCAGCGGCGCGAACGTCCCGCCCGAGTGCGACACGACGATCACGATCGAGTCCGTGAAGTCGTCGTTGCGTTTGCCGCGCGGGTGCCCGATGGCCGGCACGGGCAGGTCCTGCCCGAACAAACCCAAGATCTTGTTGGCGCTCACGGAGCGCACGTCCAAGCGCGGGAACGCGTTCGCGAGGTCCGCAGCGAACTGCTCCGCGAGCCACAGGGACACCTCGCACCCGGTCACGACAACGTCCACCGAGCGGTGGCTCTTGGACGTGCCCGCGACGCGCCGGTCGAGCCGACGACGCAAGCACCGCGAGAGGTTCCAGGCGGTGAGACGGTTCAGGGAAATCGTCCCTCGCGGTTTATTACGCCAGTCCTCCTGGATGTCGCGCAGGACGCGCGGGATGTCGCGGACGTCGGCGCCGACCAGGTCCGGCGAGTCCGGCGCGAGGGGCTTGATGAACTCGTTGCCCTCCAGACGGGTCATGCGGTGGAACAGCTCCTTTTGTAAATGAGCCTTGGCGTCCACGCCAAGGCGCGGATTCACGTCGCGAAGAGACGCCGGCGCGGCGGTTTTACGTTTGACGCTCGGCGACGTTTTGCCGGCGTTTTGCGAGACGCGTCGCGCGTCGCGCGCGCTAACGACGGGGGCGTCCATGGCCAGCACGATCTTGAGTTTGCCCGCCATCTGCGGGTACGTCTCGTACTGCTGGTTCGGCAAAGACACCGCGGCGTCGCCCTCGCCCCAGTCCATCAAACAAACCTCACCGTTCAGGTCGTCCAGGTCGACGCGCACGGCGTCGCGCTCGTCGTCGCGTTCGGCGGACTCGAAGGATTCGCCGCCGGGCATCGCCGCGCCCAGGCCCGCCTTGACAGCCGCCTGCTCCGATCCGTAGCAGATGAGGCCCTTCTTCGGGTAGAACGCCACGGAGATGGTCTGCCCGCGCGCGGCGACGCACAGCTGGCGCGCGGCGTCCAGCGAGTTGGTCACCATCAGCCCGAACGAGCCCTTGGCGTTGCTCAGGAAAGTGCGCGTCACGAAGAAGCTGTCGTTGTCGAAAAACGCATCCGTCGCCGAACGCACGAAGGAGGCGAGACTGCCGCCGCGCTCGGCGTCGAGCCAGTGGGACAGGCAATCCAACGTCGTGGCGTTCGCGGGTTCCTCAAACCGCGAGCACACGCGTTTAATGAGCGCGTCCCTCTGCTCGAGATCGAAGCCGATCTCGCGAACGCTCCGTGAAACGCCGCCGGACGCCAACAAGAGCTCGTCCAGCTCTTTTTCGAAAATCGCGCCCACCGCTTCGAACTCCGCCAGAGACGGCACGGGCGCTTCCGCGTCCGCCGAGGCGGTCTTCATGTCCAGGCACACCGCGAACCTCGCGGCGAGCGCGAAGCTGCCTTGCGCGCGGAGCAAATCAACCACGCCGGCGATGGCGGCGCTGTCCACGACGGACGGCGCGGCGAAGCCCGTGCAACGCGCTAGGTACGCCTGTATATCGCCGAGCTCGACCCAGTTCCCGTTGACGTTGTAAAAGTCAAAGTCGCCGTTGTGCGTGATGAAGTTCTCCACGCGCGTGTTCGTCGCGCCGGGCGTCTTCTGGTTCTGCGCGTACACGCGCACTTGCTGCGGCGGCGACCACTGGTGCGGGTGCGTGCCGTCGAACGTCGCCTTGGACGTCGTCGCGAACCTAGTGTGTCCGACGATGATCCGCGTTAACGACTTTTGCCGGGCCATCTTCCGGCCGCCGCTCTCGCGCTCAGCCTTCGCGCGCACCAGCTTGGAGAGGTCCGTGCGTTTCATGTTCACCACGCGCGAGCGCGCGCCGCGCAGAGCACAGGCTTTGTCCCCCTCTCGCGGCGTCGAGGCGTCGAACGTCACCACGCCGCCGCTCTGCGCGCCGCGCATCATCGTCACGTACACCATCTTCTCCAGCACGTCAAACGCCTTGCGGCCGTTCTCCGAACAGCACCACGCGTGGTTCAGAAGCACGATCCCGAAGTTCCCGCACAGCAGCTGCGACGCCTGGCGCGGCGCCGCGTCGAACAGATCCGTGATCGTCGCGTCCAGCGCGGTGAGCCAGAACGCCAGGCGCGCGTCGGCGAGCGGAGAAGCCTCATCCGTTTTGTCGCGACGGCGAGCGTCGGCTTTGTCAGCCGCGCGTCGCGCGTGCCGCCGCTCCGCGACGAGCGCCATCGCGAGGCTCGCCGCGAAACCGGCGAGTCGGACGAACTCGAACGCCCCGGCGCACCGCGTCTCGAACGCCTCGGGGAAGCGCACGTGGCGGCCGAGCACCACGCTCGCGAGCGTGTTTTCGGCGAGCAGCGCGCGCATGCCGTGCTGCTCGACGGGGCATGCGAAGTTGACGTTCGCGCCCGCGAGGACGACGAAGGCGTACGCCAGGACGTGCGCGAGCTCGTGCACGCATCCCGCGAGAACGTAGAATCCCACCGCGCGGACGAAATCGAACGCCATGGCGGCGCGTCGCACGCAGCGGGCGCGCGCGAGTGCTCGACAGTGCGGTCCGATGCACTTTTTTATCGGCCTGAGATGACCCTCCGGTCTCGGAAGGGTCGCAAGAATCGTGAATCGAGAAACGGCCAATCCGGGATTCGGGTCGCCGAACTCGGATCTGTCTGCAGGGTGCTGCATTCGGGACGAAACTTCGGAAAAAGCGACGCCAACCGAAGACGGAAAGCGCGTGTGACACACACGGCGATAAAGTGCCGCGCGCGGGATGTCCGCGCTGGCCCCCCCCCCGGGGCTCGTCGCGCGCGTTCGCGGCGATGCGCGGTGGCAACACGCCGCGGGCGTCTCCGGGCGCGCGCGCGGTCCCACGCGCGTCCGCGGCGCGCCGCGCGTCCGGGCGCAGGACATGGGCGGTCGCGGGACGAGCGCGGATTTCTCATTCAACGAGCCGCGTTTCAGGGAGCCGTCGACTAGGGATGGCGCTTACGCGCGCAAGGGCGCGTCCCCCTGGGAGCGCCCCAAGCGCATCGTGCTCATCCGCCACGCCGAGTCCGAGGGTAACGTGGACGAGACGATGTACATGCGCAAGCCCGACCACCGGATCGAGCTTACCGAGAAGGGCAAGCGACAGGCGCGCGAGGCTGGCGAGCAGCTCAAAAACCTGCTCGGGCCGAATGAGACGCTGTACGTGTACGTCTCGCCGTACCTGCGCACGATGCAGACGCTGTACGAGCTGGGCCAGGCTGTGGGCGTCGACCGCGTGCTCGGGGTGCGCGAGGAGCCGCGCATCCGCGAGCAGGACTTCGGCAACTTCCAGGACGCCACGATGCGCGAGCTCAAGCGCGAACGACTGGGATTCGGCCGATTCTTTTACCGCTTCCCCAACGGCGAGAGCGCGGCGGATGTGTACGACCGCGTGACGAGTTTCAGGGAGACGTTAAGGAACGACATACACTTCGGTCGGTTCAACTGCGACGACCGGGGGTGCCGCACGGACGACTGCACGGTGCTCATCGTGACGCACGGCCTGACCCTTAGAGTGTTCCTGATGCGCTGGTACAAGTGGACCACCGACCAGTTCACGCGCTTGAAAAACCCCGGAAACGCCGAACTCGTCGTCATGGAACGCGGCGACGGCGGGCGGTACACGCTCCTCAACTCCACGCACTCCGAAGCGTATTTGCGCGACCGAGGCTTCACCGAGCCGATGATCGCGGACCAGAAGTGGGCGAGGGAGGCGCCGGTGGACGGGCTCAACTCGGAGTGGCCCACGAGCAAGGGGAACCTGTTCTTCCAGGACTTCCCGGGGAGGCTGGACGCCAACCGCCAGAGCGTCAAGAACGCCGACGCCTACTTCGAGCGGCGGCGCAGGGAACAGGGGCTGGACGGCGGCGAGTGATCATTCGTTCTCTCGACGTCACTCGTATCGATAGACTTGTATATTGCACCAAAAAAACTGTGTGGTTCTGGCTCCATCATCACCCGAAACGAAACCCAAAAGAAAGAGCGCTACGAAGAAGAAGTGCCTTCCAAGTACTCGCGCGCCTTGCGGCACATCCACGCGTCACCGCCGAGCGCCACCTCGCCGATTTCGAGCGCCTCGCGAAACTTTGCGGCGGCGCGCGCGGCGTCGCCGAGGCCGTCTGCGGCGACGCTCGCGAGCTTGAAGAGCTCGTACGCGATCTTGGCGTGCCACTTCGTGCCGTAGGCCTCGACGAGGCACGCCACGAGCTCCTCGCCCAGCCTCAGCGCCGCCTCGAAGTCGGACTCGAACATCGCCATGTTGGACGCCATGGCGAGCGCGCGCGCGCGCATGGGCGTCGTCGGAAACGGCGCGGCCGCGCCGAGCGCGTACGGATTTTCCGGATTTTCCGCGTCGTTTAATGAAATCCCACGAAGCAGCCCCGCGGCTTTCTCGGCGAGCTCGCGTTCCTTCGACACCTCCTCCGCGCGCTCCGCGTCACTCAGGAGCTTCGACGCGATCTCGATCGTCACCTGCGCGCGCTTGTCGTTCGGCATCGCCAGCGCCGCCCACGCGCTCTCGCGGCAAAAAGCGGCGCGCGCCGAAAGCGCCGTAGTCTCAGCGGAGTCCTCCGCCGACGGCGGCGTCCGCGTCGGTATCGGCTTCGGGGGATCGAACGGTGCGCCGTGCTCGTCTTTCGGGCAGCGCGCGCAGTTACAAACGAAGCCGTACCGGTCCAGTAACGCCGCGCGACGGTGGTTGGTCCAGTCGCTCGCGTCCACGTACGCGTGTGTCAGCTCGTCCCCCGCGCGAAGCTCGGAGACGGCGCAGCGAAACTCCTGGATCCACGTCGGTCCGTCGGTAGTTGACACCTCGTCGGTGGTGTTTCTTCGCGTTTCGAGGCGGTACGACGCGACGCACGTGGGCGCGCACGAGTGGTTCAGCAGCGCGCCGAGGGGGAAGACCGCGGCGGCGATGGGCTCGGGGTCACCGCCGGTCCACCGCTGGATGAAAAAGTCGTTGACGCGCGAACGCGAAATCTCCGCGCGCGCCGCCGCATCCGTCACAGACTTGGGTATGAGCCCGACGGCGCGCGCCGACGCGATTTGCGTCCTCGCCCACTCCACGTCGTCTTCTCCGGTGAAGTCACAGACTTCGGCTTTGCTTTCGTTTTGTCGCGCCCCGTAGTCAGCCTTGTCGCCCAAAGTGGGGACCAAATACGGTAACGCCTCGTCCGCCGGCTCGGCGTTCTCGGGGTAGGCCTTGGCGCACTGGCGGTACAACGCCGACAGAGCGCCGAACTCGGCGGAGACGCTTCCGGCGTCCGCGCCGGGGTGCTTTTTCTTGAACGCGCGCAGAGCCGCGCACTCCGAGGCGTGTCCGCCGGCCATCGCGCACGCCTTGCACCGCTCGGAGCAGAACCACGCGCTGCCGCACCCCGCGCACGTCTCCGGCGAGCGCGCGCCTCCATCCTCCCAAGCCTCGTCCGACGCGTCCCGAAAGCATCCCGCGCACCGCCCGGGACCGCCCCCCTGCACAAAGGGAACCGGGAGGCCGAACGGGGCGCTGGCCAGCACCAAGTCGCCACGCTTGAAGTCCTTCGCCGCCACCAGGCACCGCCCGCGCGTCGCGTCGTCCCGCAGATCGACGCCGAAGCGCGCGAGGCGCGCGCGCGTGCGCTCCAGGTGTGCCTCCGTGTCGTGCGCCCACATCTGATCCGTCGGCGCGCAGATTTCGGGAACGAAAAGTTTTTTCGACATGCGTTTTTGTTTCGAAGGAAGGACAAATGTATTCCAACATGAAAGATTCGCGCGCTCCGCGACGCTCTTAGATACGCGCTCTTCGACGTTCTCCTCGCGCCGCTCGACGAAACGACTACAACGGCTACAACGGCGCCTCGAATGCGTTCGCGGTGCTGAACCCCCCCGCGTCCCAGTAGGCGGCACAGCGCAGCGCCTCCTCCATCGGCATCTTGTCGGGGCACTGCCAGTCCACGACGCCGTTGTAGAAAGCGCCTAAACTTGCGGCGGCGAGCGGAGGCGGCGCTTTGTCGTCGACGTCCTCGCGAACGGCGATGTCGTTGAGCACCGCACCCGCGGCGTTCCTGAGCGCGGGACTCACCGCGGGGGCCGTGGAAATCTCCGACAGGCCCTCCGCGGCGTCCACCGGGTACACAGACGCCATGCGCTTGAGCTCCTGCAACGATACGAACGCCGCCGGGTGCGGGAAGCGCGAAAACGCTTTGCTCGATTTCAGCGCGCTGCGCGCGTGGTGGAACAGCGAGCGCTGCGCGGGGGTGTACCCCGCGGAGTGCAGCGCCAGCGCGGAGAGGTAGCACCGCAGCGTGGTCACCTCGACGCGCGTCTTCGGGTCGTACCGGTCGGCGTTGCGAGCCAGGGCGATGACGTTCAGGACGGAGGTCGCGCGGCGCAAGCCGGAGAAGTCCCAGCGCGCCGACGGGCCGGTGTTGGCCAGCTCGTCGCAAACAGAGGCGACGAGCGTCTCGGCGGCTGTCTCGATGTCACCGTCAAGCGCGGAGGCGAGCGACTTGGACGCCACCAGCGCTAAAGGCGAGACGCGCGTCTCCTCCTTGTCCCACCCGCCGGAGGCCTGCGCGCACCGCTCGGCGAAGCGCGCCTCACGAGCCTCCTCGGGGTCCTCGGCGGCGCGACGCGCGGCGACCAGCCGCGCGCGCCACCGGCGCTCCGCCTGATTTTCGCAAGCCGCCGCCGCCTCTAGCGCCAGGTCCCACTCGCCAAACTCGCACGCGCGCGCCGCCAGGAGCGCGCGCGCGGCGTCCGAGGCGGCGAGGCTGCCAGCGAGGCTGCCGAGCGAAAACGACGTCGAGGGGAGCGAGAGCATCAGCGCGGCGGCCATCTCGACCTGCGCGCCGCGGAGAAGCGCCTTCGCCGCGCCCGTCGCGTCGCCGACGGAGAGATGCGCCGCCGCCGCGCCGACGGCGTCGCCGTGCGCGAGACGCCTGGACGCCTGCGCCTCGCGCACCGAGCGCGCGGACGCTCCGGAGACGGTTTCGGCGATTTTCTTTTCTTTCGGCGACGCGGGCGCGATCGGCGGCCGAGACGACGTCAAGGGGGGCATCCCCGTGGCGTCGTCGTCCTTCTCGTCGCCGTCGTCGCTCTTCGCCTTGGTCGCTCTCGCGAGCATCTTCATCTTCCCCGCCACCCGGAGCGGCGGGAGCGGAGAGAGGGACGCGAGCGAGTTCCCGCTCGCGCCGCCGAGAGGCGAGAGCGGCGCGAGTTTCCCGGCGGCTCCGGCATTCTCGCCGAAATCCACCGAGGCGCTCCTAGAGCGCGGCGGCTCCGCGCCGTCCGCGGGGAACTGGTCCAGTCCAGGCGGCGCGCTCCCGTTGCGCTCGCGTCGCCGGTCCTTGAACGACCCGGTTGCGAAAGCCGAAGCTCCGGAACGAGGCGACTGAGCTATTAAGCCCTGTGTCGGCGCCTGGAACCCGCCGGCGTCCGCCGTGCACGCCACAGCGAACGCGTCGTCCTCGCGCCCAGCCGCCGCCAGCGCGGCGGCGGCGTCGGCGGGCTTACCCGCCACCAGGAGCATCCGCGACGCCTGCTCGGCGTCGCCGCCCTCGCGCGCGATGGCCTCGGCGCGCCGCTCCGCGAGCTCGGCCCAGTACGCCAGGGACACCGCGGGCGCCGCCGCGATGGCGGCGTCCCAGTCGCCCATCGCGACGCAAGCCTCGCAGTACGACGCGACGTCGCCCAACCGAAGCCGCGCGTCGGCGCGCTCGCGCGCCTCGGCGTTCCGGGTCCCGACCCGCCGACGGCTCGACGCGTCGCGTCCCGAAGCTCCGGCGTTTCGCGTTTCGGCGGCGTCCGCGCGCGCCTTTAAGATGGCACGCACCTCGCACGCGTGCGGCGTGACGACGGCGCCCGCGGCGTCCTCCGCGGGCCCGCGGGCCTCGCCCTCGCCCAGCGCCTCGATGCGCGCCAGGCGCCACAGCTCCTCCGCTGAGGCGTAGCCGGAGAGCGCGGCAAAGAGCGCCTCGTGCTTGTGGCACGCCGACGGCGCCGCCGCCGCGCGCCGCGCGACGGCGCCGCCGCCGATAGCCGCGCCGGTCAACGAGCGCGAGAGCCGCCCCCCGCGCCGCCTCCCGTCGCCGTTCTCGAGCCCGTTTCTCGCGCCGCCGCGCGAGAACACAGAGCCCTCGTGACCTCTCGCGTCCTCGAATTCGTCGTGCGACGATACCGCGAGGGATCCCGCGCCGGCGGCGGCGTATCCCGCCGCCGGCGCGGCGGGAATCTCGGCGCCCATCACCGCGCGCAGCTTCGCGGAGGGCACCATCCGCTCCGTGCTCCAGAAGCGCATGGTGGAGTCGCGAGAGCACGTCACCGCGCGGAACGGCGCGTCCCGGTGCGTGCCTATGTCGTAGACGTCCGCCAGGTGCACGCGCGTGACCTGCAGGCACGCGCCCGAGACGACGTCCCAGGTGCGGATGGAACCGTCCCAGGACCCGGTGAAGCACGCGTCGGCGAGCTCGGGATGCCAGGCGTGCGCGCGCACCTTGTCCGTGTGCCCCGCCAGCACCACGGGCTTCGCCGCGCACGCGAACGCGCCGTCCCTCTGCTCGAGCACGGTCCACGCGCGCGCGGTCGCGTCGTCCGAGACGGACAGCAGGCGCCCGGGCACGAGCGGCGAGAACGTCACGCCGTACACCTTAGCGCTGTGCCCGCCCTCAGCGGCGGTGAGCTTCGTCGTCGTCGCGGCGATTGCGCTCGCGGCGATTGAACCCGGGGGGCTTCTGCGCTCGGGCACGAACCCGCGCTCGGCGACGTGCAGGCCCACCCACCCGCCCTCCGTGGCGGTCGCCATCACGCGCGGGTCCAGGGGGTCGAACGCCACGCCGCACACGGGCGTGTTGTGCAGCAGAGTCACGAGCACAGAACCGTCGTAGTGCACGACGTGCGCCGAGCCGTCCAGCGACGCGCACGCAAACACGCCCGGCTCGGTGGGATGCGCGACCACCTTGTGGACGGTCCCCGCGCGCCTCGGCGCGATGTCCATGGGGGGCAGCACGCGCCCCGAGTGCACGTCGAAGAAGTACAGGTCGCCTTCGAACCCGGCGCCGCACACGATGGCGCCGTCGCAGGACACCGCGCACGTGTACATGCTCCCCTTGCCCGGCTCGTGTTTGCGCTCGCCGCCGCCGAAGCCCTGCGCGTTTGGGACGCGCACGCCGCAAACCGTGCTCGGTCGCGGCGCGTCCGCGGTGTGGAACGTCTTCACGCACTCCAAGTTGCGCGCGTTCCACACACGCACCGTGCCGTCGAACGAGCACGACACAACCTGGTTGGGGTCCACCGGGTTGAACACGCACGCGAAAACCGTCTCCGTGTGGCCCGGGCCCTTCTTCCACAGCCGCCGCCGGTGCTTCGTGTCGAACACGGCCACTTCTCCGGAGCGGAACGCCACCGCGACTCTGCCGGAGCCATCGTCCAGGCAGCACAGCGAGGTCACCGCGCCCTCCGACGCCGCGATGGAGTGCGTAGGGCTCTGGTTGGAGACGTTCCACACCTTGAGCGCGCCGTGCTTATCGCTGGCGCTGATGAACGTCCCGGGCGAGCTGTCGACCCACATGCACGCGCTCAGGCCCGACGCTTGCTTGGCGAACTCCATCAGCTGCGTGGGCTTCTTCGCGGACGTCACACCGAACGCCTCGCCGGAGCCGTCCACGTTCCACAGCGTGATCACGCCCCCCGCGGTGGCGACGAGCAGGTAGTCGAGCGATTTCGGGTCGAACTGCGCGCTGTGCACCGCGCCCTCGAACACGCGCACCAAGGGCAACGTCCTGCCGCTCTCGGCGTCGTACAGCCACACGGTGCCCATCTCCGTGCCCGCCGCGCACTGTCGGTTGTTCCGCGGGTGCCGCGCGAAACATGTCACCGCACCGGTGTTGGACCATCCCACCTTTTGCGTCGTCGAGCCGCCGCCCTCCTTCAAACGCGCTTTATACAGATCCTTCCCGGCGGCCACCACGAGGGTCTCCGTGCTGTGCCGGTCCCACGAGACGTGCGAGAGGCCGTGTTGCTGGAACCGAACCTCATGCGTCTCTGTGCCGTCGCGGTAGACGCGCGCGACGTCGTCGTTGGTGCACACCGCGAACACGTTCGTGTCCGCGGGGTGCCAGTCGAACGCCAAGATGGTGTTCTTCTGCGTCGCCGTGATTTGCGTAAGCGAGTAATCGTCGTCGGCGTGCACGTACAGCGCCAACGTGCTGGCGTACGCGAAGCGGTTGCCGCGAGAGATGACCACCTGCGTGACGGTTTGCGGAGCGCGGAGTGTGAGTGTGGAGGGGTGCTTGATGAACCGAGCCGAAACCGCCGTGTGTGTCGCGACGGGCGAAAACAAGCTTGTCTCGAGTCGAAAACGCGACACGCGTGACTCGCGCTCGATATTTCCTTTCGGGTCGGCACGAGACGGTGCAACGACCGTACAAAAAAGCGGGAGACGAGATACCAGTCGCGGCGGGCTGCGCGAGATGGTCGGAGACCAGGCGTGTCCTCGGCGCGGTCGCGAAGGCGTCGCGAGTGATCGCGTTCGCGCGCGTACCTGTTTCGTCCACGTCTGCGCCCCCGCGGGCGCGAGGTGCGTCTGGTCGAACATCGCGGCCGTCTCAGCCCACCAGAGTTCGTTGCTTCCCGCGAAGACGGAAACGGAACGAGACGCCCAGCGCCGGGCACACGCGCGTCCGCCTTGGCCCGCGCCCGCGCCCGCCGCCTCGCGCGCTCGCGGTCCACGCGCCGCGCGTCGCAACGCACGCCCGACGCGAACACGGCCTGCCGCCTGTGCGCCCTCACTGTGCCGCGCCCGCCTGGCGCGAATTCGACAAATACAGTTGGAACAAGGCGCGGACAATGCGGACGACAGGATTGAGGATTCGAGCCGGATTCTCCAGACGACGCTCTCCGGGAAACCGGAGCCGCCTTGTCGGACGAAACGGGTAGTCTACGTACTGTCGCGCGAGTACCTCACCGGGTAGACTATGTTATGAATACTAACCGCATCAATACGCATACATCAACGCACGAACGCACGCTCACGCGCGTGTCCGCCTCACCGCTTCTTCTCGTCGTCGTTCTTCGCCTTTTCTCCCGCGGAAACCGCGCGTTCCGCCTCCTCCCCGCCGCCCGCGCCTTTTTTGTTCCCGTCGGCGATTCGGCGCGCGTTTTTCGACTCGCGCGCGGCGCGCGCCTTCGCCGCCGCCTCGGCCTCGCGCCTGAGCTGCGTTTCGGCGGAGGTTCGAGCTTTCGCAACGACTTGTCGCGAGAACGCGCCCACCCATCTCCTCGAGTGCGCCGCCTTCAGCAGCGCGTCCGCGTCGTGCTGCTCCGCGAAGGCGCGCTTCAAGATCGCCATCGCGTCCGGGACGTGCGCGGCTTTGCGAATCGCGTCGCCGTGCGCGACCATCATGGCGACGCACACGCGCAGCCACGCTTTGTGCCCCTCGGCGAACACCACGTCCAGCACGCGCGCGGTGGTTTCCGCGGGGAAAGAATCGGTGAAGACGCACAAAAGCCACTTGCTTTGGAGCATGCACAGGTCCATGTCGTGCCGCGCGAGGTGCGCGTGCGTTTTCGGCGTTTTCGAACGAAGCAGCAGAGACAACGTTCGAAACTCGCGGAGCGTCCCGCGCATGTCGCGCGCGAAAATCTCGGGCGCCATCACGTCGTCCACCAAACACGAGAACAGCCAATACGTCGTCTCTTCCGTCTCGGCTTCAGACGCTTTTTTTTCGCCTGTTTCGTTACCCTCCGCGTCCTCCTGTGGCTCTCCGCGCGAAACGGCGAGCCACAAAAACGCGGCGACGTAGTTCATGCCCTGGCAGTAGCCCGTCTCGGGGTGCGTTGCGGCGTACGCCAGAAGCACGTTCCGCACGGCGGCGCGACCGCCGCCGCCCGCGCCTGAGACGTGGTACAGCGGGTTCTCGGGGAACGTGCGCGGGATGTCTAGGTCGATCTGCGCCGCGAAAGGTGCCAACGAGGACCCGAGAGTCGGAAGAACGTCGGTTTCTATTTTTGTCGCGTCGTCGGCTTTTTGGTTTTTTCTCCGCTCATCGCCGTCGCGTCGCTCGCCGTCGCGCTTCTCGTCGTTCGTCGTTCGCAGAACTTTGAGACTGTTCTCGGCGTCGCGCAGGACGCGCGCGTAGTGTCCTTCCGGCGCGGCGGCGCGTCTGGACGCCGCGCCCGAGACGGACATCCACGCGCGTCGCCGAAAGTCGCGGGGCACGCCTTTGCGAATCAACCGAGTCAGGTTGGCGTCGACGCTGGATTTCTTAGCGAGCCTTCGACCGCGCGCGTCGCGCATCGCGGCGTCGGTCTCGTCGACGCGGTACACGCGCCACCTCGGCGCGCGACGCTCGGCGGACGCCGCGCATCTCAGGCGCGCGCGCGCGGCTTCGGGCGTGAGCTGAAGCTCGAACCCGTACGCGTCCACCGCGCGCGTGCGTTCGGCGGCGGGCGGCTTCGGCATCGCCGGTTCCCACGCGGAGGTCCGCGACGAGACCTCTCGCTCGTACGCCTCGAGCGCTTCGTCGTCCGAGTCGTACGGCGCGACCGCGACGGGAGTGACGCAGACGCAGCCCGTGGGCATGCGATGGCCCGGGCGCCCGCTGTCGTGTGTTCCCAGCCGTGTCTTCGCGCGCGCGGTGCCGAATGCGCGATTTGTTGCGCCGAGGTCGTTTCACGTCCCGAGTCGAAGCCCGGTCGGTGGAGGACCGGGGATCAGACAATCTCGGAATCGACACCTGACGCCGCCGTTGCGCCACATCACACGCGCGCGAGCATGTCGTCGTCGTGCCCGACCGTCCCGATCGGGGACGTCGTCGCTCGCGGCGCGGCCGAGCGGCACGCGTCGCGTCATCGCTGCGCGGTGGCCGCGGCGGTGCGCCGCGCGAACCGCCGCGCGGTGTGCGTCGCGAGGTCCGCGCGGGGTGACCGCCAGAGGGTGACGGCTGCGGGGTGGCGCGCTGACGCGCGATGGCGACGCGACCCGGCCGCCGCCTCGCGCGCGTCCGCGCGCGCGTGGGCGGTCGCGCACGTGGCCGTCGTCTCCGACGGCGACGCTTCCGGCGACGCTTCCGGCGACGCTTCCGGCGAGGCGTGCGACCCCACCGTGTTCGCGTGCGCGTCGGACCCGGCGCCCGCGCGCGCGCTCCCGCCGCTGCTCCGCGTGCCCACCGCCTCGGCGGCGATTCGCGTCGGCTCGCCGGTGGTGGCGGTCGGCCTGCTGCGCAGCGCGTTCCACCTCACGGACGCGTACTGGGCGGGCGCGCTGGGCCCGGCGCACCTCTCCGCGATCTGCGTCAACGCCTTCGCCGTGTGGCTCATCCAGCTGGCGTGCTCGGTGGTGGCCACGGGCGTGCAGTCGCGCGTCTCCGCGCGCGTCGGCGCCGGCGACGACGCAAACGGCGTCGCCGACGAAATCACGCAAGGCCTGTGGGGCGCGCTTTTCGTGTACCTTCTATTGCTCTCCGTCACGCCCCTGGTACCGGCGCTGTACGCCAAAGGGCTCATGCTCGATACAAACACGCAAGCATACGCGCTGGGTCGCGCACACCTGCAGCTGATGCTGGTGGGGTCGTTCGGACTCGCCGTCGGGAACGTCCTCGAAGCGGCGTTTCGCGGTTTGGGGAAGACGTCGTCGTCGCTCAAAGTCGTCGTCGTCGCCGTCGCCGCCGCGGCGGCGCTCGACCCCGCGTTCATGTTCGGGTGGGGCGCGTTCCCGCGATGCGGCGTCGCGGGCGCAGCCATCGGCGCGTCCATCGCGTCGCTCCTGGGAGCGGGAATGCACCTCGTCGCGCTCAGGCGCGCGTGCGGCGTGACTTTGCGATTCGCGCCGCCAAACCTACGCGCCGTCGAAAAGATGGTGCGCGTCGGTCTGCCCCTCGCGTCGTCGGGCGCGGTGTTCACGCTGGTCACCATCGCGCTGGGTAGAGTGGCCTCCGGGTGCGGGCCGCACCACCTCGCGGCGATGTCCCTCGGGCAGAAGTTCGAGGCGGTCGCGTTCACGGTGTGCGAGGGGTTCAGGTACGCGTGCGCGACGCTCGTCGGGCAGTGGCGCGGCGCGGGCGACGAGAAGAGCGCGCGAGCGGCGGCGGCGCGCGTCGTGAGAATCGCCGCGGCGGCGGTGGCGCCGTTCGCGGCGGCTTTTTTTTTCGCGGGCGCGGACCCCACCGGGCTCATCGGGCGCGTCGCGGGCGGCGCGACTGCCGACCCCGAGGTGGTGAACGCGGCGGCGCTGTATCTGCGGTGGAACGCGGGCGCGCTTGTTTTCCTCGCCGTCGAAGCCGTCGCCGAAGGCGCCTTCACCGGCGCCGGCGACACGTTCCCGGTGCTGGTCATCGGCGCGGCGTGCAATCTCGCGCGCGTGCCTTTAGCGCACTACCTGGCGTTCGGCTGCGGATGGGGCATCGCCGGGCTCTGGGCGACCGTCGCCGCGACGCAGGTGGTCAAGGCGCTCGCGAAGTGGTGGTGGTTCCAGAACAGGGTGGGAGGCGCGCCGGAGGCGAGGGACGATCCGATTATAGGGTGATCCGATTGGCGTTTTTTGACTTTTCAACACGTACGTGTAAAAATACTTTCGTAAAGTCATCCGACGCGGTCCGCGGACGGCGACGGCGTATGTTACAACAGAGGTGGAATCGATCTCATGGCTCATCGTGGTGGTACACTGTCATGGCTGGTCCTTCAGCCCGGGGGGTCGCGCGGCTTTCCGGAACCGTCCCCTTTTCTCGCTGCGGTCGGGACCGGGGCGCGGCGGGGTCCGGGGTGAGCGATTTGAAAAAGACGCGCGGGGAGATCCAAAAAGCGCTTTTCGTCGTCTGTCGCGTCCGCGTCGCGCGGGTTTCGCGCGCGGTGCGGCGTGACGGCCGTTCGAGAAGAGGGACACGCACCGCGCATCGACGTTTTCCTTGTTCGCCTCGTCCGCGTAAGCGTCCTCGTGGTCGTGGTACCGCTTCGAAGACCTCGAGACGGTCGAGTCGCGCGTCGCGCGCTCCCACGGCAGGACGTGACATCGCACGTCGTGCGGGCTCATCAGTCCGGCTTCGATGGCGTATCGGTACTCCTCGAAAGACCGCGTGGGGGTGGTGGACACCGCATCCTGATGGACGTGGAACATCGCCGCAGTCGACTGCACGCGCGTCTCGGCCACGCGGGGAGTGGCGTGGTCGCCGCGCGCGCGCGAGTGCTTCGCGAGTGCTTCGACAGGCGCACGCGACTTTTCGAAAACTGAGAGGAGTTGTTTTGAAAACGGGCCCGGACCCCGCACGCCGGACGCCGGAGTTGCACTTTTCGTTTTCGGCTCGTGAAAAACCAACAACCGCTACCGAGCCAGGGCACAATTCGCGCGCCATCGCGGTCAGTCCTGCACTTGCCATGTCCACAACTCTCTCTTCTGTCGCCCTCGGGCTGAACGGCGGGTGTTGTTTCGCCTACGCCGTCTTATTCGGCGTGATGCAGACCAAGCTCCTGGAGATGTACGGGGTCGAGCCCGACCTGAAGCAGTGGCAAAAGTCGGACGCCTGGGACGTCATGACGCAGATCATGCGCATCGTCGGCGCGTTCGAGTTTCTGCTCGCGTTCCTGTACGTGCACTACATCGGTTTCCCCGAGAAGCACCAGGCGGGTTTGCGCCTGGGGGTTATGCAGTATGCGCTGCTCGCGCTCGTCTCCGCGTACCGCGTGTTCCTCGAGCCCGTCGGGGCCAAGCACAAGGCGGTCGCGATGAAATCGTTGCTCATCCAGGGATTCTTCCTCGTCGCCTCGGCGGCGGGGCTGCGCGCGGCGCCGAAAGCCGCCAAGAAGAAACTCAGGTGACTCAGGCTCCGGAAAAGCGAAAGTGAGAGCAGGAGGAGAAGAGAAGAGCGAAAGAGACGGCGAACATGAGCGCGGGTTCGAACCGTTGCGTAGAGTGCGTAGAACGCAAAGGTGGCTCTTCTCGTGACGCAAACCGATGTAAACTAAACAATCGTCCGTCGCGAGACGAAAAGAAAAGCGCGTCTCCGCCGTCGCGTCGCGCCGTCAAGTCGCTTCTTGCTCGGCGAGCTCCACGAGCAACGCGTCGTCGAAAAACTTATTCACGCTCACGTCCTCGCTCATGCCCTTCCGGCGGCGCGTCTTGACCATGAACTCGCGCGCCAGGTGCTGCGCCGGCGAGGGCTCCAGCGGCCGCAGCACGATGGATCGGTCCAGCGGGTCCCCGGGAACCACCGCCCAGTGGTCGAAATACGAAAGACCGAACGCCTGGCCTTGCGTGTGGAACCGCAGATCCGTTTCAAACCCGAAAGATTCGATCGCCGGAAGCAGCGCCTTGACCGTGTACACGGGCGTGCCCGGCTTGGGCGCGTCCGCCACGACGTGCCCCCGGCGCTTCGACAGCACGTTGTACACCGCGGACATGCAGTCCGCGGGGGTCTGGATCTCCACCGCCATCACGGGCTCCATCAGACGCGGCGAGGCTAACAAAAAAGCGCTGTACGCCGCGCGACGCGCCGTGGGGATCATCTGCCCGCCCCCGCGCGCCGCCGGCGCGTCGGCGACGACGGCGTCCAGAAGCTTGAACTTGACGTCGCGGATGGGCTCGTCGCACAGCGGGCCCTCTCTAGTACCCCACTGGAACCCCTGCACGACGCTGTCTTTGACCGCGCCGAGCAGAGCCTTGTCCACCTCGCCGGGAAGGGTGTCGTCCAGCAAAACGTTCGCGCCAAACGCGTCGGGGCCGAAAGCCCACACCGAGCGCGCGGCGAGGATGTCCCAGTCGTATTTGTTTTGGAAAAAATCCCCGAGCCGCTTCTTCGGCCACGCCAGGTCGACGGCGCCGTTCTCGATGTCTCGCGCTAAACCTTTGTCCAGGGGCTCGGCGATCATCGTGAGCTTATTTTTCTTGTTCGGGGTCTCCGCGAAGCACTTGAGCGAGGACGTCTCCACCACCGTCTCCGCGAACGTCACCACCGGGTCCGCCACCTTCACCTCGACTTCCGAGTACAGCTCTCTTAGGTCCTTCATCACCGAGTCCAGGAACATCTCGCCCGTCCCTAAAATCGTGTGCTCGCCGCTCTCCTCCACCTTGGTCACCGCCGCGGGGTAGCTCTTGTTGATCGCGCGCAGCCCCTCCACCATCTTGGGCAGGTCGCTCGGGTTCAACGGCTCGGTCGCGATCTTCACCACCGACTGGTTGTCGAACCGGAGCGGGCGGAACGCGTGCGCGTCTTCGCGATCCGCGGAAAACTCCTCGACGATCGTCGCCGTCTTCGAGACGCTCGCGTCCACGCCCTCCAGCAGAACCCACGCCCCCGCGCTCGCGTGCGTGACGGGTATCCGGTAACGGGTCTGGTACACCCACAGCGCGCTCACGGTGGCCACCGCGCAGTCCTCCTCGTCGTCGGGCGAGTACGCCTCGCCCAGCACGCGCACCGTCTGCCCCGCGCGAATCGTGCCGGACATGACGCGCGCGAGCGCGTCAAACGCCGAGCAGTCGTCCTTCGGGTACAGCTTGGCCACCATCACGCGCAGCGGCCCGGAGGGGTCGCACGCGCGCATCGACGCCACGGCGCGCGACTCGACACCCGTCGGCCCGGAGTACGCCGCGGCCACCTTCGCGGACGCGCCCTCCCGCGCCGTCGGGCAGTGCGCCTTGAGCGCCTCCGCGACACCGGCGGCGTCGCCGAAAATCTTGCGGCACGCCAGGCGCACGAGCGGCTTGACGTTTAATTTGTACTCCTTGGGCTTGAGCTTCACGTTGAACTCCGCGAGCACAGCCGCGAAGGACGCGGGGTGCTCGCCCACCGCCTGCGCGTACACCTTGTACAGGGGCTCGAGCACGAACTGCGCGAACGAGCGGTCGCCGCCGCCGGGGGGGGGCTTTTTTCGAAACGCGCGCGCGTCGGCGTGGAAGTACCAATCGCCCCACAGTTTTTTGGCGAACCTCTTCGTGTCCATCTCCACGCCTCGGCGCTCGGCGTAGAGCCTCGCGAAGCTCTCCAGCGTGAACGACCAGCCGTAGAGCGCGGACCCGAAGCACACCGTGCCCTTGGCCGGGTCCGCGAACGGGCAGTCCTCGCCGCCGCCGTACGCGGCTTCGATCACCGCGTTGACCTCCTCCAGGACGTGCCTGATCTTGTGGAACGCGTCGGCGGGGGGGAGCTTGAGCTCGAGGATGAGCCGGTCCATCTTGTTCACGAACACCACGATCGGGAGCCGGTCGCGCGCGGCGTGCTTGATGACGCGCTCCGTGACGCACATCACGCCCTCCACCGCGTCCACCACCAGCAGCACGGCGTCCGCCAGCCGCAGCGACGCCGTGACCTCGTCGGAGAAGTTGACGTGCCCCGGCGTGTCCATGAAGTTGAACAGCAGGTGCTTCCCGCTCGACGCCGGCATCGCAACCGTCAAAGGCGTCGCCTTGATGGAAACCTCGCGGTCCTGCTCATCCTGCCGGTTGTCCATGTAACGCATCTGCCGCTCGGGGTCGCGCCCCTCCGTGGACACCAAGTGCGTCTGCTCCACCACCATGTCCATGAAGGACGTCTTGCCGTGGTGCAGGTGGCCGCAGACGGCGACGTTGCGGGTAAGGTTGGGGTTGCTCAGCATCCCGAGCACGTACTCCTCGCTGACGCGCATCACCGGCGCGTTCGCGTCGCGCACTTCCACGCGCTTTGTCTTCAGCGGCGCGATGATGGGCTCCTCCAGCGGCTGCGCGTCCTCGTCCATGACCAGCGTCTCGGTGCCTTCGCCGTACACCTCCTCGGCGGATGGGTAGTACTTCTTGTCCTCGGCGAGCACGATGGCCGTCTCCGGGTTGTCCTCCTCCTCCTCGACATCCATCGCGCCAGCGCCCTCGGCGTTGCGCGCGTCCGCCTCGCGCTCAGCCTGGTCCATCCACGCGTCGTCCTGTCGTCGCGCGCGAGAAAGTCGGAGGGTCGGGAGGGTCAGGTCGCGACGAAGGAGAAGAAGTCCAGAAGACTTCGAAAAGAAGCGAAAAGAAGCGCTCTGTCTGCTCGATCGTGAATGGGAATGCGAGATCGATCGCGGCGTTCGCGGTCGAATCCACGAGCGAGCGCGCGCGCGCGTACCTCATCCTGGTCCTCGCCGCTGCCTCCGTCGCTATCGTCGTCCAGCTCGGGGCCGACGTAGTTCCCGAACTCGTCGTACATGTCCATGGCGCCCGCGAGTGAATGTCCGCTCTGCACCAACCCTAAGCGGCGAGGGCCCTCGCTCGAGCGTCCCGGGGACTGCGCGCCCGCCTTGAGCGTCCCGGCGCTCGATCGGGGCTCGCCGCGATCGAGGCCGTCTCACTCGGTCGAGTGCGCGAGGGGAACCCGGTGACCCGCTCGTTCCCTGTCCACGGTCGACCACGCGGGGCGTTGTGCGTTGCCGCCGCCCGCAGAGCAGAAAACGTCGCTTTGAAACTCGCGTCGTGCCGGGCGCCGGCAGGCCGGCGTCGAAAACCGGAAATCGCGATTGTCGTCAAAACTCGCTCGCCTTTGGCGCCAGAATGGCGGGCCTTGATTGGCCGAGTCGGCCTTTTTGGTGGAAAGGATTCGCAAGAGAGCCTACCGGACAGTGCCTCCGCGCGACCACGCCCCCACCGTCGCAGCGCCCGCACCCCCCCCGCGGGCCAGGATGTCGTGCAGCACCGGCGGTCCGTTCGGGGCGTTCCCGAACTGCGACACGCTCGGCGCGAGCCTTTTCCTGAACCTGGTGTACGGCTGCGGTCTCCTCCAGGCGGCGAACCTAATCTCCGACGGGAGCGAGCTCCTGCTGGAGGTGCTCTCCCCCGGGCTGGTGGGCGGACTGTTGCTCCCCATCCTGGGCGCTGTCCCCGACGCGGCCGTCATCGTCGCCTCCGGGCTGGGCGCGACCAAGGAGGAGGCGCAGGAGCAGGTGAGCGTCGGGATGGGCACGCTCGCGGGCAGCACGGTGATGCTGCTCACCGTCGCGTGGGGAGGCAGCCTGTGGGTCGGCCGCTGCGACCTGGACGGCTTCACCGGCAAGGCGATCCAGAAGCAGTGCTCGCACGGGCTCGCGGACAGCTTCGCGAACACGGGCGTCACCGTGGATGACGACACGACGCTCAACGCGCGCATCATGATTTTCTCGTGCCTGACGTTTGTCGCGCCGCAGGCGGCGGCGTTGGCGGGCCGCGGCGCGGACGGGCTCGCCGACCTCATCGGCGCGGCGGCGGCGTTCGCCGGGCTCGCCGCGTACTGCGCGTTCCAGGTGGTGCACCCCGAGCTCCAGAAACGCAAGATGGCCGCGGCGCGGCTGCGGCAGGCGAAGCGCTACGGCGCGCGGATCGCGCACCACATCGGCGTCTCGGTGGGCGGCATCATCGTGGACGGCGACATCAACGCCGCCGCGCTGGACCGTCTGTTCGACCAGTTCGACGCCGACGGGAACGGGCAGATCGAGGTGCACGAGCTCAAAGCGGCGTTGGTCGCCATGAGCGTCACCATGAAGGACTACAACGTCTCCGACGCGGACGTCGCCGTCTGGCTGCGCGAGTTTGACCGCGACGGCGACGGGCTCATCAGCCGCTCCGAGTTTTGCGGGGGGATGACGCACTGGGTGCTCGAGCAGACCCGGAACGCCGAGCGGCGCGACGCCGACGTCCCGGCGGACGAGCGCATCTCCACCATCCGCGAACCGGGCGGGGTGGTGTCCACGCGCTCGCAGAGGAGGGGGCTGAGCCTGGTGGACCCACTCGGCGGCGACGGGATGGAGCCCCTCCTCGGCGCCGAGGCGCCCGAGCGCGCTCGCGCGGCGCGCGACTCGGCTTCTGTTACGTCCGACTCGGATTCCGACTCCGATTCGGGCGAGGACGAGGACGAGGACGCCGTGCCGCCCACGAAGCTCGCGATCGTGCGCGAGTCGTGCATCAAATTAACCGCCGGCATGGTCCTGATCGCCCTGTTCGCGGACCCGATGGTGGGCGCGGTGTCGTCGCTGAGCCGCGCGTGCGGGATGCCGAGCCCGTTCTTCGCGTCCTTCGTGCTGACGCCGTTCGCCTCCAACGCCAGCGAGCTGGTTTCGTCCCTGTACTTCGCCGCGAAGAAGAAGAAGAAGAACATCTCGCTGACGTACTCGCAGATCTACGGCGCGGTGACCATGAACAACACGATGTGCCTCGGGCTGTTCCTGGTGGTGATGCGCGCGAAGGGCCTCGCGTGGACGTTCACGTCGGAAACCGTCTGCGTCGTGGCGGCCACGGTCGCCGTCGGCGCGGTGGGCGCGTCGAAGAAAACGCTCAAAACGTCGCTCGTTTTGCCCGCGCTCGCGGTGTACCCACTGTCGCTAGGAATCGTCGCGTTCCTGGACTTCGTCGTCGGGCTCAAATGAGCCGCGAAACGACGGCTTCGCCGGGGCGAAACGACGCCGACGCGGTCGTCGGGAGCCGCGAGAGCTCTAAATGTGTAAATGTAATAAAGTAACTAACTAACGCGTGCGCTACCGTTCGTGTGTTATTTCTTCGCCTCGGTCGTCGGTTTCCTGGCGACGATCCTCGCGGCCGTGCCGAACGTGTACCGGGTGGTGACCACCGCCTCGGCGCCCGCGGCGCGCAGCGTCTCGGCGACCATCTCGGGAGGCACGGTGGACCGAATAGAAGCGCTCAGGTAGCGATACGCTTTTTTGTCCTTGGTCACGAGCCCGGCGACGACGGGCATGACCAGCTCGAGCCACACGTACAACACGCTCTTGACGACGAGATTCGAAGGCGGGAACGCGTCTAGGATCACCACCGAGCCGCCCGGCTTCGTCACGCGGTACATCTCCTCCACGCCGCGCCGCAGATCCGGGAAGTTGCGCAGCGTGTACACCGTGGTGACCGCGTCGAAGGTGCCGTCGGCGTGTTTCAACGCGCAGACGTCGCCGTGCGTGAACTCGGCGCCGGGAACCACGCGCCGCGCCTCGTCCAGCATCACGGGGCTGCAGTCCATGCCCTCGATGTCCAGATCGCGGGAAGGGTACCGTCTGCGCAAGTACCACGTCACCCACCCCGTGCCGCACCCCACGTCTAGCACCTTCGCGTTTTTCGGGAGCAGATCGTGGAGCCACGACAGCGCCAGCACGCGCCAAAGCGTGGTCTGCCCGAGGCTGATGAAGTGGTTGAGCAGGTCGTACGTCGGCGCGACGCGGTCGAACATGTCGGACACGAACGCCAGCTTCTCGGCGCCGCGAAGGCGGAACCCAGCCGCGGGGGCGTGCGCGTCGAACGCGGACCCCATCGCGCGACCTGCACTCTGGCATTGAACGCTTTTTTCGTTGTCAAAAATCTTTGGTCTTCTTCGTGCCTGGCAGCCGCACACAAAGTTTCGTTGTTACACCGCAGCGCGCTGCGTGCGCGCGATGACGTGGACCTGGAACGATGTGAGTGTTCTCACGCGTGTCAAATCCTCATCCCACAATCAAAACCCGCGCGTCATCCCGCCCTCCCCCGTCACGCCAAAGTCCGCGCACGACGAGACGGCTGACCCGCGGATCCCCTCGCGCATTTCGCGAATTTCGCTCGCAGGAACTGAAAGCGCGCGACGCGGCGAAACGAACATCCCACCGTGTTCCAACGCCGCACGTCGTGACCGCGAGGGAGTACAACGGCCGCTCGCGTCCTCAGGCGCGGGAGTGGAATCCTGAACACCCGGTGTGGCGTTTGCGTCGCGAGGCACGCCCGTCGGACGTTCCCGCGACAGGGGGCTCGTTCACGTCCAACGCGAAGCCCGATTTCTACGCGGACGCGCGCCCGCCGCGTCCCGTCGGGAACCCTTTGCATCTGGCGAGGAAGCGAACGGAAGAGACGCAGAACATGTGGTTCATCATGACCGGCTCGACGCGCGCGGTGAAAGGAGAGACGCTGTTGTGACTTTGACGTAGATACCCACGGTGATGCACACGACAGGAAGCGCGTCGAAATCGCCGTCGCCGCGAGACTTCGCGTTTCTTGCCGTCGTCGTCTACTCTCCACTCTCTCTTTCGTCCTCGTCTTATCCATCGCTCTCACCCATTTGCACCTAATTGCACTCGCGTTCTCACTCTCGCTACCGTCCTCTCGGCGCTTCTTATCTCGCAAAACTACCCCTCTACGGTCTTCTGTGCTAACCGCCGCACGCGGCGGTTGTACCCGTTGGTGTCCTCCGTGAAGAGCTGCGCCGCTTCCGGGTTCGCCGGCGACGCCGGGTTGGGGTCCGTTAACAAACTCTGTATCGAAGTCAGCAAAGTGCACACGTTGTGGATGGGCGACCACTGGTCCTGGATGATGTCCATGCACAAAGTGCCGTCGGAGTACACGTTCGGGTGGAACACCTCGCTCGTGAAACGCACGCGGGGGGGTTTCTCGGGGTACTGCTCGCCGAACGTCATGCGCAGAGAAAACACTCCGCCTGCGCGACACGTTTTTTTCGGAGGTGGGTCAGTTTGGTTTGGAGGGCGTTTGACTCACGCACACGTCAGCCCGACAGCGCATCTGGTGACGAAAAGCGCGCGCGTCCGGCGCGTCGGTGCCGGCGCGAGATTCGGCGCGCGTTCGCGCGGTCGCGCGCGCGGTCGCGAAGAGGCTCGGGCGCCCGCGGTGCGCGAGGAGGTCTCGTCGCCGCCCCGTCGCGCCGCGCGGGTCGGGTGTCGGGTAAGTCGAGGGGTGGAAGTTGGCGGGGCGCACGTCACATCGGGGCGAAACAGATTTGGGGCACGAACCTTCCCAGGCGGTCTCGTCGGGTCCGAAGATGGTGGCGCTCCACACGAACAGGTTATCTTCGCTGTGGGGGCTCGCGCTGCACCCATCCGGAGGCTCTGTCTTGATCGCCTTGAGATCAGACTGGAGCCTCAGCACCGCAGCCGTCTGCTGGTGCGCGGCCCCCGCCATGGTTCAAAGAGTTTCTCGACCGAACCGGGCTTTCAACAACTCGGTCGATGCCTGGATCGCTCGCGGGTTCAGACACGAGGGGAAGCGACTGGACGATCGAAGCCGGCGGTCTCGCGTCGATTCGTGCGCGCGCGTTCGTGTCCGTGCGCTCGCAGAGTGTGGCGCCCCGCTCTCGCGAGCCTTTCTCGCGCGCGGCCCCAAAAAAAAAGTCTTTTTTTCTCTCGCAAGGTTCGCGCGAAAAACACGAAAAATACGGGGGATTCAGCTCGGAGGTCGTTGAGTAATAACTCAAGGCTTTTCCCGCATGACCGCTGGCACTTATCCGGAGCCGAAGATCTCGTGCTGCAGTGTGTCGTGTCGACTGCGGGTGGCGGTCGCGCACACTCCCGTCGCGTCCTCCACGCGATGGCGATGGCCTGCACGAGCGGTGCCCTCGCGGCGAAGGCCGGCGCGGTCGCCGCGACGCGCTTCGATTCCCGCGGCATGGCGCGCGTCTCCCCTGCCGCCGGGACCTCGCGCCGCGCGCTCCGCGGACCCGTCGTGCGCTCGAGCCGCAAATCGGCGATCGCGACCGCGGCATCGGCGTCGGCGTCGGCGTCCACGGCCGCGTCCGAGGCGAGGCCCGCGTCCAAGGGCGAGCAGACGCGCGCGGAGGAGTTCCGCGCGCTCGCCGAGGAGGGCCACAACATGATCCCCCTGTACCGCCGCATCTTCGACGACCAGCTCACGCCCATCCTGGCGTACCGGTGCCTGGTGAAGGAGGACGAGCGCGAGGCTCCCTCGTTCCTGCTGGAGTCCGTGGTGGGGGGCACGCAGACCGGCCGCTTCTCGTTCCTCGGCTCGCGGCCGTACATGGAGGTGGTGGCCAAGGAGGGCAAGGTCACCGTGCTGGACCACCTGCGCGGCACGCGCGAGAAGACGGACGAGTCCGACCCCATCACCGTCGCGGGCAAGATCTCCGAGCGCTGGACCCCGTGCAAGCCGGAAGGTTTGCCCGAGTGCTTCGCCGGCGGCTGGGTCGGGTACATGGGCTACGACACCGTGCGCTACCAGTACCTCAACAAGCTGCCTTTCGAGGAGGCGCCCGAGGACGACCGAGGTTTGCCCGACCTGTGCCTCGGCCTCTACCGCGACGTCGTGGTGTTTGACCACGCCACGAAGCAGGTGTTTGCCGTGCACTGGTGCGACGTGGACGCCTCCGGCGGCGACGTCGAGGCGGCGCTCGCCGAGGGCGAACAGTGCCTGGGCGCGCTGGTGAAGGCGCTGCAGCCGGAGACTGTGCCCTCTATGCCCTTCGGCGAGGTGTCGATGTCCCTCACCGCCCCCCCCAGCGCGCTGACGGACAGCACGATGACCAAGGAGGCGTTCCTGAGCGCCGTGGCGGAGACCAAGGAGCACATCCTCGCCGGGGACATTTTCCAGCTCGTCCTGTCGCACCGGTTCGCGCGCTCGACGTACGCGGACCCCTTCGAGGTGTACCGCGCGCTTAGAGTGGTGAACCCGAGCCCGTACATGATTTACTTACAAGCGCGCGGCTCCATCTTAGTCGCGAGCTCGCCCGAGATCCTCTGCCGCACGGACAAGGAGCGCACGGTGGTGAACCGCCCGCTGGCGGGCACGCGCGCGCGCGGGAAGACGGAGGCGGAGGACGTCGCGCTCGAGGCGGATCTTCTGGCGGACGAGAAGGAGAAGGCGGAGCACACCATGTTAGTTGATCTCGGGCGGAACGACGTCGGGCGCGTCAGCAAAGCCGGTACCGTGAAAGTGGAGAAACTCATGGAGGTGGAGCGGTACAGCCACGTCATGCACATCTCGTCCACGGTGACCGGTTCGCTGTTAGATCACCTCGGGCCGTGGGACGTGCTGCGCGCGGCGCTCCCGGCGGGCACCGTCTCGGGCGCGCCCAAGGTGCGCGCGATGCAGATCATCGACGAGCTGGAGCGGACGCGTCGCGGGCCGTACGGCGGCGGCGTCGGGTACGTGGGGTTCATGGGCGAGATGGACATGGCGCTCGCGCTGCGCACGATGGTGGTGCCCACCGCGCACGACGACAACATCTACAAGCTCTCCAACGACGCCAACTCGAAGCGCGCGCGGCGCGAGTGGACCATCCACGTGCAGTCCGGCGCGGGGATCGTCGCGGACTCGAACCCGGAGAGCGAGTACCAGGAGACGGTGAACAAAGCCGCCGCGCTCGCGCGCGCCATCGACCTCGCGGAGGAGGCGTTCGACGTGTGAGAAGAAGAACGTACGGTACGACGTTTCGAGTACGCGCCGGGGAAGACGCGCGCCGAACGGCGGTTCTGAACGCGAAATGTAGTTATCGAAACTCTTTTCGAACAAAGTCGTCTCGGAGGGGAAAGAAGAAACGTCCCTGCCCCTCGCCACACACCTCCGCGCGCGTATCCCGGCGCGCCGCCTGCCGAACGCGCGCCTCTCGATACCCCGCATCTCGCGCCATGGGCGCGAAGTCCCCGCGCACCCCGCCCTGCACGCCCGGGAAGAGGACGCGTCGGTCCAGGAGCACTCCCAAGTCTGAGAAAACCGAAGTTCGCCGAGCCCCGCCGGGCAAAGCCGCGGTCGAGGTCGCGGTCGATACCTTCGAGCGCATGGCCACGCGACACCTGTTCGCCCTCCACGACGTTTCTGAAGCCAAGAGCGCGCTGGAGGCCGCCGCGCAGGTGCGCGATACGACCCGCGATACGACCGCGCGAGTCGTTCCCCCGCCCCTCGACGCTCACCTCTTTCCCGCCTTTTCTTCTCGCTCCGCGCCGCGCGCCGCAGGAGGAGCGCGAGGCGTCGTCGGCGTTCGCCTCCGCGTTCTTCCTCGCGTCAGGCGCCACCGCCGCGGCGGACGCCGCGTCCGGGTCCCCCGTGACGCGCCGCGTCGCCTCCGTGCTCCGCGACGCCGATGCCTGCACGCAGAAGCAGAAGCGCGCGGCCGAACGCGTCGCAGACGCGACCAAGAAAAGGGAGGAGGCGGAGTTGGCGCTGCGCCGCGCGGAAGCCGCCTCTCGGCTCGCCGGCGACGCCTTCGACCCCGTCGCCGCGGCTCGAGACGCCGCCGCGTCCGTGTCTCGGCGCGCGACTTTTTCTCTGCCAGAAGATGACGTGACTAAAAGCGAAAGCGAAAGCGAAGGAAGGCTTTTTCTTCGCGCGTCACTCGAACGTAGCGCCGAAGAAGAGGAACAGTCCGCCGCGGAGTCGTCCCCTGAAGACGCGCCGCCGAAGAAAAAAACGACAGCCATCCCGCTCTCGCCGATATGCTCCGCGCCGGCGCTTGACTTGAAGCACCGCTCGTGGACGCCGGAGCGCAAGGAAGAAGAGGCCCGAGCCGAGGCGGACGCGCTCGCCGATATGCTCCGCGCCGCGTCGATCAAGTGATTTCCGTAGAGTACCGCGGTGTGATTCGAAACCGCCGAGACGAGATTCGGCGTACGACGATCGTAGCGTCCGACGCGAAAGAGAAGACGAAAGCGACTCTTAACAGCCGAAAACGCGTACGACGATTTACACGACGTCTACGCGCGTCTCCGTCGTCTCTCTCTCGACGCCGACGTTCTCGTTCTCACTTCACACGTTCACACGGTAAGACTCCCCCTCCCCTCATCCTATCTCTCTACGGAGCCTGTTCCGGCGCTTGCGCCTGCGGCGGCTTGGACACGTTGGCGACGTACGCGTCGTACACCGTCTTCACCTCCGGGACCGCCAGCAGGTGCGGCTGGGTTTGGATCACGCTCAGCGCCACGCCCGGGTTCTGCGTCAGCAGGATGAGCATCGCGCGCGCCTGCTCCGTCGCGCTCGGCTGCGGTGGCGCCGGCGGGAACGCCACCGGGTTCGCGGGACCCGGAACAGGCGGCGCGCCCATGCCGAAGCCGGGCGCGCCGCCCGGAGGCACGCCCGCGTGCGGGTTCAAGCCGCCGCCGAAAAAAGAGGGCGCGCCGGGTGCGCCGAAGTTGGGCACCGCGGGCGGCGGCGGCGGCGGCGGCGGCGCCGCGGGCGACGGCGCCGCCGGGAACCCGCCGCCGTAAGCCGCCGCCGCTGCCGCCATCGCCGGGTTGAACCCCGCGAAGAGCCCACCCTGCGCCTGCATGGCCTGCAGCATGATCTGCTGCTGCTGCTGCAGCGCGGCAAAGTCCACGCCGGCGAAGGGCCCGGCCGCCGCCCGCGCGTGCTCGGGCGGCGGCGGCGCCTCCGGTTTCTGTTTCTTCGCCGGCGCGAGCTCCGCCTTCACCGCCGCCTTCTCCTTCTTGCGCTTGCCCGCCTTGGGCGGCGCGTCGCCGAGGCCCATCAGCAGGAGCGCCATCTCGTCGTGCTCCTCGTCCTCGGCGGCGTCGTCCGCGGACGCCGGGTCCTCGTCCGCCAGACCCGCCTCCGCGGCGTCCGCCGCGCGGGAAGCCTTCGCCGCCGCGCGCCGCGCGTCGGCGGCGGCGGCTTTGGCGGAGGGCTCCGCCTTGACCCGCTTGCCCTTCGCCTTCTTGGCGCGCGCCGGCCCGTCGCCGCCGTCCTCCTCCGCGAGGACGTCCGCGGTGGCGTGCTCGTCCCACTCCTTGGCCCACTCCTCCTGCTCGGGAACGTTTCCCGCGCTCGCGCCCGCGGCGGCGGCGGCGGCGGCGGCGGCGCGCTCCGCCTCGTGCGCGGCGATGGCCGCCGCCGAGGCGGGGCCAAACGCTCTTTGTTTAAATCCGTTGAGCGCCGCGTCGGCGACGCGCGCGGCGTGCATCACCATGGCTCTCCCCTGCAGTTTGTCCTCGAAGCCTCCTGTGCGCAGCTGCTTGGCGAGCGCCAGGCACTCCCCCGCGCTCTCCGGGCTCACGAAATCCTCAGCCACCTTGACGCACGCGCGCAGGTTGCGCACCTGGTGCGGGCACCCCGCCGGCACAAACACCGCGTCGCCCAATCGTTGCTCGAAGGACCACGGCGCGACGCCCGTCTCGCGAAGGAGCGTCGCCAAGTCAGCGCTCGTCAGGTACGCGCTCTGGTCGTGGATCGGGTGGTTCTGGCGATCGCGAATGGTCGTGATCGAACTATCCTTGCCTCCATCCTTGGAATCGCTTACGCCGTCCTTCCCGGAATCCTTCCCGGAATCGCGCTCGACGCGCTGTCGTTGAAACTGCAGCGACCCTTTGTCCCACGCGCGGCGGAGCCACTCCGTCAAAACCGGCACGTCCTCGCGGCGGAACACGTCCCAGACGGCGCCGACAGAAGAAGCCTCAGACTCTCTCGCTTCTTCCTCAGAAGACGCGTCGAGCGTCGCGGGCCCGACGTGCAGCAAAACGTTCACCGCGTCCGACGCGTCCTGGTGGAGCTTGGTGACGGAGTCGCCGAGCCCGCGCTCGGACAAACGCCCCATGGCGACGTACGTCTTCGGCCCCAGGTCCGGCGGCACCCACTCCTTGGGCAGCGCCACGGAGAGGTTCAAAGGCCCGTCCTCGGCGTTGGTGTACTCCTGGAACGGCAGGCTGGAGAAGAACGCCTCGGCGTGTCTCGGCGCGCGCGCCTTGAAGTCGTCGTCCCCGGGCCAGTCGCGCAGTTTTAAAAGACCCGCGTTTCTCCCGCTCCGCACGGAGGCGTCAAACGCCGCCGCCGAGGAGAGGCACTCGAAAAACGCCTCCACGGGCATCTTCGTCTCGCTCCCGTCCGCGCAGTCCGTCAGCGTCACCGTCTCGGGTTTCAACTCGACGTCGGAAGAACCTCTAGGGTCTCCTCTAGACACCGCGTCCGGACGGCCCTTCTCCTTCTTACCGCCGGAAACGGACCGGGACCCGGCGGCGCGTTCGCTCCGCTCCTCGCGACGCGCGCGCGTCGCGCGCATCTCGGCGGCGAGCGCCTCCGGCGCCCAGAACGCGTCTCCCGCGCCGCGGACGCCCGTCACGATCACGGGCTCGCCGCGTCGCCAGTGCGCCTGGAAGTGCTCGAGTACCTCCTCGTACTGCTGCGCGCTCAGAAGTTTGCCGTCCACGTCGGAGGCGGCGGGGGACCAGATGGGCAGAGAAGAGTGCGGCGCGCGCGACGTCGGCGCCGTCGTCGACGACGCGACGGATGCTTTTTCGTCTCTCGCGCCGGATCCGTCGGACGCTCGCTCCGCCTCCGGAGCGCGCTCCGGCGCGCAGCGCTCGCACGGACACGAGGGCGCCGCCGCCGCGCGCCGCCGCTCGATCGCGGCGGCGTGCGCCTCCGCGTCGCCGGCGTCCAGCGCGTGGCGCCAAGCCTCGGAGTCCGGCGCGCGGCGCGCCTCCGCGTCCTCGGCGGCGTCCCCGGGGTTGGGCTCGCCGAAAACCTCGCGCGCCAGCCGCGCGCGCGCGCCGCGCTCCGCCTCGGCGAGCCAGTCGGCGAGCTCCCGCGCCTCCTCCCTCCTCTGCTCGAAAGCGCGCCCGCCGTACCGATCCGCGAGCCCGTCCACGTCCGCGAGCGGGTCCGGCATCGCCTTCGCCACCGCGAGCGACCTCTGCGTGGTCACGCTCACGCACCGCACTTTGAACGCCAGCGCCGAGCTCGCGCCGCGGCTGGCGTCGGCGTGCCAATCCGTCCCGTTGGCGAGGCAGTTCGGACACCGCACGAAGTGTCCGCACGAAGTGTCCTTGGCGTCCTTGGCGTCGCGCGGCGACGCGTGCGCCGAACGGCTCTTGTGGCTCCGTCGAGCGCTCCGCGGCGGCGCGCGCATCTCCGCGCAGCACTCCACGCAGTAGTCCGAACCGCACTCCGCGCAGTTGCGGTGGCCGTCGGCGACGCTCCCGGAACACCGGTCGCACACCAGCCGGTACGTGCCCCCGGGGAGCATCTGCGGCGTGCCTTTCCTGCCTTTCCTTTCCGCGCCGTCCGTCCCCGGGCCGGGCGCGGCACGCTCCGCCGCGATCTGCGCGCGGATGGAAGCGACGTGCCCGCTCACCTGCTCCAGCACGTACGCGGCGCGGCGCTCGAGCGTCTCCGCCGGCGCCGACGCAAAGCCGCGGCACGCCTCGGCGTCGTACGGAGCCACCTCCTCTTTCGAAGTCGGAGACGCCGTCGCTTTTTCTTTTCGTTCGCGGGAGCCCTCTGCGCCCTTCGCGTCTTTCGAGGCGGGCGCGGCGCCTCTGGAGGCGTCCGCGCGCGCCGAGTCCGCGGGCTCGGGATCGGGATCCCGCGGCGACGCGAGATCTTGGGTCGCGCCGTCGCCCGAACGCCGTCCGCGCTTTTCTTTGCCGTCGCGCCGCGCGGGCGCCGGTTTCTCAGGCGCCGGTCGCGCCGATTTCTCCGCGGCTTCCCTGCCGCCGCGGTCGCGCGTCTCGCGCGCGCGGCCTCGCTCGCCCTTAGCGTCTCGGGCCTCCGCGGCGCTCTCGCGCTCGGCTTTGCCCGCGGCGCGGTCGTCGCGGGACGACTTCGCCGGCGCGTCCGGAGACTTCTCGGCGGATTTCTCGGCGGCGACCTTCGCGTCCTTCTCGCCGGCGCCCGCTTTTTCGTCCCTCTCCGGCCTCGCCTTCGCCTTGTCTCCCTCCTTGGCGCCCTTCCTGCCCGCGGCCTTCGCGACGCGCTCCAGGTACGTCTCCACCGCCTTCTTCGACCGCAGAGAGGGCTGCATGTTGCCCTTGACGTACTCGCCCTTGGAGCCGGCGTTCTCGAACGGCGTCTCCGCTCCGTTCCTGTCGAAGCGCTTAAACACGTGGTCGGAGTGGTCGCCTCCCCCCGCGCGCTGCGTGGACTGCACCCACACCTCGTTCAGATGGTGCTTGAACCGCTCGTACTCCTTGCCCTGCGGCTTCTTGTACCCGGGCAAGGGCTTCTCGGACCAAACTCCGGGCGCGCCGACGTCGTCCGCGGCGTCGAGGCTCTTTCGATCCGCGCTCCTGCGATCGGCGCCGGTGCCGCCGGTGGAGGTCCGAGACGCGCTCGGCGCCTTACCGCGGGACGATCCGGCGCCGTCTTGCTTCTTGGCGTCGCCGACGTTCGACGCGCTCGCCTTCTCACCGGGCTTACCCGCGTCGCGTCCCCCGCGGGTCTCGCGGCGCTCCTCCTTCTTCGCGGGCCTCTCGCTCTTCGCGAGTCCGCCCACGCCCGGAGGCGGGGGCTTGTACACCTCCGGGGCCTTGCGCTCGCGCCTGGTCGCCACGGGCGCGGCGTTGATGTCCTCCTGCTGCAGCTGCTTGATCAGCGCCGCGGTCTCGGGGTCGAGATCGGCGCCGAAGAACCCGGGGTCGGGCGCGGGCGGCGCCGAGGGCGTGCCGCGGGTCGAGCGACCCATCGCGGCGGCGTCGGACACCTCTTTTCCTTTTCCCGCCGCTCAAAGACACCGATTGCGCGGGGCGGGGAGACGCACCAGTCACGCGAGATGCCAGCCGCCGATACGACGGAGACGCGCGATCGGAGATCGGCAGGCGTCCGGAAGTGGACGACGCCGGGACTCCTTCCCGCACGCCCGTGGCTCGCGCCTCCTGCTGTGCCCCGAGCGCCTTTCGAACCCGCGTTCAAGCGAATGCGGCGGGAAAACAGAAAAGGACGGTGCCCTGCCGACTCTGCAGTCACGGCGTCCGCGAGTTCGCACTTTCGACCGGGCGAAATGACCGGCCACGCGACGATTCCGGGTTCGACGATTTCGTTCGCTTCTCGGCGCCGCCGACGCGTGGCGCGGCCACTAGCTCGCGCACTCGCCGAGCCGCGTCGCCCGCCTTGGTTGATGGGCAAGAAACCGAAGCGCGACCCCGTTCTGAGCCTCTCCGCGTCCGCCGACGCCACCACTCCGGGTCAGACCGCGAAGCTTGTCCCGCCGCGGCCGGCCGCGGTGAACTTAGAGGACCTCGAGGAGTTTCAGGATGAGCAGCGGCGACAGAAGCAGGCGAGCCAGGCGCAGTTCGTGTTGCAGCTCGTGATCTTCGGGACGCTCATCGTGCGTTGGTTCAGGGGACGGAACAAGCCCAAGCCCAAGCCCCCGAGGGACAGCTCGCGCGCGTGACCTCGCGCGCTCCGTAGGCGTAGACAGAGCTCAGAGCTCGGCGTATCGCGAGAGCGGGCGCTTTTCGCGTCGGCGAAAAACGAAACGCGAGATTCGAATCTGCGCTTTTGAGACCTCGGCGACATGAACGCCGCCGAGGTCTCCCGCAAGGCCAAGGGCGCCATACAGTACCAGCGCCTGACGCCTCTCGGGGGCACGGGCCTTTCCGCGCTCGGCCTCGGTCTGTCCAGTCCCGCCAAGACCCCGCCGCCAAAACGAGACAGGTGCGAGACGCGCATGGCGCCGCGAGGAACGCAATCCTTCCCGACAAATGGAAACCTAAACAAACGCGCATTATGTATGCGCGTTTCCGATAGGCGCCGCACGCTTCGTTCCCAGTACTCCGCTCACGTTCCCTGACGCTCCCATCTCCCCGTCGTCGTCATCTCACCTAACCCGTACCGCAGCGCGCCTTCGTACGCCGCCGTCGTTAAAAACGCCGCCGCTTCGTTCGCGGTGGACTTTGACGACGCGCCGCAGCTTCCGCGCGGCGCGCTCGTCGCCGCCGCGCCCAAACCGCCGCCGCCGGCGGGGGATCGAACCGGCGATGGCGAGATGTCTTCCCCGCTCGTCAACGACGCGCCCCTCGCGCCCCTCGAGGGTCACGACGGCGCGCCGGTGTGGTGCCCCCCCGGCGCGTCCGAGCGCCTGAAGACGCTCCGGTCGCCGATGTTGCGCCTGCACGCCGAGATTGTCGACTTTTGCCGGTTCCTGGAACCCACCGCGGCGGAGCGCGAAGCGCGGGAGGCCTCCGTGGAGCGCGTCCGCGCCGCCGTGCTGGCCATCTGGCCCGGCGCGCGCTTCGAGGTGCACGGCAGCTTCGCGACGGGCATGTACCTGCCGAACAGCGACGTCGACGCCGTGATCCTGGACAGCGGCGCGAGGGCGCCGGCGACGTGCCTCAAGGCGCTGGCGCTGAGCCTGTCGCGCAAGGGCATGGCGACGGACATCCAGCTCATCGCCAAGGCGCGCGTGCCCATCGTCAAGTTCATCGAGAAGCAGAGCGGGTTCCAGTTCGACATCTCCTTCGACGTGGCGAACGGGCCGGCGAGCGCGGAGATCGTGCGCGCCAACACGCGCCGCTTCCCGGCGCTTAGGCCGCTGGTCACCGTGCTCAAGGCGTTTTTGCAGCAACGCGCGCTCAACGAGGTGTACAGCGGCGGGATCGGGTCGTACGCGCTGCTGTGCATGGTGATGGCGCACTTGCAGCTGCACGACTCCAAGGCCACCGCGAGCGCTTGGGCGGGCGAGAGCGGGGGGAAAGCCGCGGAGGAAGGGTGTTTGGGCGCGTTGCTCATCGACTTTTTCGAGTTGTACGGCCGCCGCGTCGACACAGACGAGGTGGGCGTGTCGTGCCGCGGCGGAGGGCGCTTCTTCGCTAAACGAGACAAAAACCCGTCGTGGGCTGAGCCGGGGCGCCCGTTCCTCTTCTCCATCGAGGACCCGCAGGACCCCTCGAACGACCTCGGCAGGAACTCGTACGCCGCGAGGAGCGTCAAGGCGGCGTTCGAGCACGCGTTCACGCTCCTCACCGCGCCCGCCGCGAAAAAAGACGAGTTCCTGCTCGGACGCGTCGTTCGCGCCGACCCCGAGACGCTGCGCGGTCGACCGTCACCGGCGGCGGCGGGCGCCATCGTCGGCGTCGCCGCCGATTTCGCGCGCTACGCTTTCGCGCAGCCGGGCGACGGGCCCGTAGGCGGCGAAGGAAAAGGCACGCCCGCGGGAGAAGCGAAAAGCCGCGGGCGCAAACGAAAAGCCGACGCGACGCCCGTCCGTCCGGAGGACTCTTCGGAATCGTCGTCGTCGTCGTCGTCGTCGTCGTCGTCGTCGTCGTCGTCGGGGGCGGACGGCGCGAGCGGGGACGAGAAGGACGCGTCGTCGTCTGACGCGTCGGACGACGATTTGGACGACGGATCATCGTCGTCTTCGTCCTCGTCTTCGGGGTCGGAAGAGGAAGGCCAGGTGGCGCGCATGCCGAACAAAGGGCGAGGCCGCGGCGGCCGCGGCGGTCGCGGCGGTCGCGGCGGCGGTCGGGGCGCGCGCGGCGGTCGCGACCCGAAGACCCCCGCGAACAAACGTCGGAAGACGCGGAACTCGAGCGGCGGCGGTGGCGGGTACTTCGCCAAAGGCCGACCGAATCGATCGTGACTCGTTCGAATGCGCATATATAGTGTGTTTTTACAAGAATCAGGGATCGAGGATCCAGCCGTGTATCTTCCCCGGCGGCGCCTTCACCGGATACCACTCCCCTTTGTACTGCCCGAGCTCGGAGGGCAGCCCCCCCGCCGGGCCCCACTGCCGCGGCGTCGGCGGCGGCCCCGTGATGACAACCTCGTTGTACACTCCCAAGGCGCCGCTCCGCCAGAGCATCGCCTCGCCGTTCCCGCACGCGATCGCCGCGCACTCCGCGGCGACAATCGCCGCGTCCAAATCAGCGCCCGCGCCCCTGCCCGTGCTCAGGTTGGCGATCACGCGCCCCCCCGGCGCGAGCGCTCTTCCTATATCCTCCCAGGTCTCCATTTGTGTCAGCTCGGGGAGCACGCGGCTCTTTTCATCAAACACGTCCACCACGATGCCCGCCAGCAGGCGTCCCTCTTTAAACGCGCGCCGCACTTCCGTAAACGCGTCCCCCACGCGCACGACCAGCCGTCCGCTCACCTCCAGCTCCGCTAAACCGAAGTGCTTCCGCGCCAACTGCACGATGGCGGGGTCCAGCTCCCAGCCCACGACTCTGCGCGCGTTCCCGCGCACCTTTCCGTGGCTCGGGTAGAAGTGCGCGAGCTCTCTAGCGACCGTCCCGGCGCCGAGCCCGACGACGCCGATGGGGTAGCCCGGGGGCTGCCCCGCCACCAGCGGGGGCAGCATGGCGAACAGGTCGAACACCCCCCCCGTCGTGACGAATCGTGACGAATCGTGACCGCCCGCGCGGTACTCCGAGAGCACCGCGTCCGGCGTGTGCTCGCGCATCAACACGACGGCGCCGGCGAAGGCTTGGTCGGCGCCCGTCGCGTCGTCGTCGACGCGAAGCACCTGCAGCTTCCCGAACTCAGACTCCGCCTCGTCCAGCAGGGTCATGCCGCGCACGCGCCGCGGAGGCACGGCGACGCGCGTCTCGAAGGTGTCGAAGGTGTCGAAGACGTCCGCGCGCGGGAGGCGGTTCTGGTACCACCGGAGCCAATCCGGGAAGATGCCTGCCGCCGCGAGCATAGCCTCCGCGCGCGCGTCCAGCGCGTCCGCCTCGACGCCGTGCGCGCGCATCGAGGGGGCCACCTCGGCGGCGAAGGCTTTGCTCCACTCCGCGAACGCGGCGCGCGCGGTCTCGGGGTCCGAGGCGTCGTCCAGGGACGCCGCGCGCAACAGCTCGTCCGTGGACACGCCCGCGCGACGCAGCATCTCGAGCGAGGCGTCGCTCAGGTACCGCGCGTCCACGCCGTGCGTGGCGAGCGAACGCGCCACGCGAGACGCGAGCGCGTCCACGGTGTCGTACGCGCGCGCCGAGACGTCGCGACGGCGCCGAGGCGCTCGACGCACCCCCGGGGGGGGGGTGCGTCCTGCGAGGGCGAACGCCATCGCGGCGCGCGACGCGTCGGAATGCGCCAACACTGTCGGTTGAAGAGCCTTTCTTCGCCGTAGAAATCGCCACGCGTGCAGACCTGGCACTGACTCGGCACTCCTACGCACGCGGAAACCTCGCGCTTTTCACGGGACAGATAACTGCTGACGTCGGCAACGCACGGCACTTCTCCGCGAGCGTCCTCACGTTTCGCGAGATGTCGTGCACGTCCGCGCTCGGCGCGCCGCGCGCGGTCGTGGCCGTGCGCGCGCGCCGCGCCCCCCGCCGCGCCCGCGCGCCTCGCGCGGTCCCGCGCGCCGTCTCCTCGGGCGATGCGCCCGGCGATGCCGAAAAGAACCTGTCCCGCCGAGATGCGGTCCTGTCCGCCGCCGCGCTCGCGTCTCTGGCCGCCGCGCCGAGCGCCTTCGCGGCGGAGCCCCTGAAGGCGAGCTTCTACGACTACGTCGTGTTGCGCGACGGCGAGCCTTTCGCGCTGGACGCGTTCCGCGGCGGCGTCACCGTCGTGCTGAACGTGGCGTCCGAGTGACCCCTGCAGAACGCCAACTACCCCGAGCTCCGTACGCTTCGCCAGAAGTACGCCGGCGACGGGTTCGAGTTGGTGGCGTTCCCCGCGAACCAGTTCGGGTGCCAGGCGCCCGGGACGTCCGAGATGGAACGTCAATACGCGTGGCGCAAATTCGGGTTCGAGTTCCCGGTGATGGACAAGATCGCGGTCAAGGACAAGCCGGTGCGGTGCAAGGGCATCGACCCGAAATCGTACGAGGAGTACAAGGACGACCCCGACGCGATTCTCACCGCGCCGCTCGTCGACGACGTCACGAGCTCATCACAAATCGCGCCCGTGTACGCCTTCCTGAAGCAGCCGCCGTTCGACGGCGAGATCCCCTGGAACTACACCAAGTTCCTGGTGGGAAGGGACGGGAAGGTTTTAAGGCGGTACTCCCCGGGCTCGCCGCTCGAGCAGGGCATGGAGGATGACGTGCGGCGCGCGCTCAAGGGGGAGCCGCTCAAGGAACGCAAGGGGGTCTTTTAGAAAAAACCTCCGTCGAGCTTGACGACGCGCGAGAGTAGTCTCAGTCTCCCGTCGCTCCGAACCGCCGCGGCGGTTCGTCTCCGGACCCATGACGACCGCGGACGAAACGGCGACGCCCACCGGCGTCGCGCGTCCGCGCGTCCGAAAAACCGGAGACCCTTCGCGGCGCGCGAGACGACGGATGAAACGCGAAACGCGAACGCGAGAGTTAAACGCGAGGCTAGTACATGCGTCGTGTGGTATTATTACGACATCGTTCGTCGTTCGTAGGAAAAGGCGGGCAAATACACCCGCCGCCCGATTCGTTTTTCCCCGCGGCGCGCGTCACCGTCCGCTCGTCGCCGCGCGCGTGGCCTCTTCGCGCGAGCTCGCGAAGAGCTCGACGTATCGCGTGCCCATGGACTGCCGGTCGCGCGCCATCGCGATCTTCGCCTCCTCCGGGCTCTGAAACTCAGCAAACGCCACGCCGGACGGGCGTCCGTCCAGGCTCGTCACGATGTGGATCGAGTCGTGCACGAGCGGCGTCAGCTCGAGCTCGCCCGCGCCGCCGAAGAAGCCGATGATATCATCCTTCGTGGCGGAAAAAGGCAGGCCGCGCAGTTTCAAAACGCCGGTGTGCTCCGCGGCGGCGACACCGCCGCGAAGGCCCACCCCCGGCGCGCCGTGCGGCATCGGAGGCGCGCCGCCGGCGTACGCGGCGGTTCCGTACGCGGAGGCGCCCATCGAAGAGTGGTGCGAACCCACGAACGCCGTATTCTGCGTGCCGTCTCCCTGCGCTCCTGCGCTCGCGTCTCCGTAAACGCCGTTGTCACCGTACGCGCCGCTCGTAGTCTGGGCGAGCGCTCTTTCGGCCGAGCTCATCGCGTTCCACGCCTCCCGCGCGCCGTTTGTCTGCGACTCGCGCACGGCGGCGGCGACGGCGTGGTAGTACTCTGTTTTCTTGCTCCTGAACACCTCGATGTACCGTCTACCCATGCTGGCGCGGTTCTTCTGCAGCGCGAAGTCCATCTGCATGGCGTTCGAAAAAACCACGTACGCCTCGCCGGTGGTGCGCCCGTCGCGGCGCACGACGAGCGCGTCCACCGCCTCGAGGCCGGCGAAAAACTCCAGCACGTCCAGCTCGCCCGCGTTGAAGGGGAGCCCGCGCAGTCTGACCACCGGGAACGCTTTTTCCAGCACGAAGCCGCCTCGAGGGCCGTGCGGCATCGCGCCGGCGCCGAACCCGGGGGCCATACCGCCCACCATCCCGGGGCCGAACCCCATGGGGTTCATCATCGCGCTCGGGTCCATCGCCGGGGCCTCGCGCGCGCCTGCGAACGGGAGAAGACGCGTCGGGGACGCGCGTCAGCGCGGATCGATCGTTGAGAGCGCATCGTCATCGTTTCAGATCTCGATCGGAGGGAACCAAAAAGCGCTTCGAAGGGGACGATCGAGCCGCACGGCTGCGACGGGGGTGGGGGGTCGGACGCGTATCGGAAGTCGAGGAGACGCACGCGTTCGACGCGCGTGACGCACCGTCGCTCTGTCGCGTCGCGCGCGACCGGTTGTGCCGCACGGCAGGCACGTCCGCGTGTCGCAGGTCACCCTTGCGTGTCGCAAAATTTTTCTGACTCTTCGGGTTCAAGATTCTCCGAAACGTGGTGCACGACGAACTCGCAACGTCCATCCAGTCGCCAAAAAGTCTCCAATTTTGAGCTGTCTTCTGCTCTTCTTCGTCGTTCAAAGGAGAAAGGACAAAGCAAGCTCCAAACGGCACTCGTTCTCGACGACCACCGCTCGACGCGCCACTACCCGCGACGCGGTCGCGCACACCGCTCGCCTCCCCCCACCGCGGGAGAACTCGAGCACCATGGCGCAGGATGCGATGATGCAGGTGCGTCTCGGTGGCGCGTCGCGGGTGTCTCCTGTGGAGACGGCACGACCCGCGCGGCCCGTTCTTTTCGGTTGACCCGCCTCTCGCGCTCCGCGCGTGATCTTCCCGTGCTCCGACTCGCTACCGCGGCTGACCCCCCCCCGCTTCCCCGCGTCCCCGACCCCCGCGCAGCAAATGATGGAGAAGAAGCTGTACGACATGGCCAAGTCCATGGAGGATGCTCTGGACGACGAGCTCCACCGCATGAACAACATGGACCAGGATGATCTGGAGAACATCCGTCGCAAGCGCCTGGAGGCGATGAAGGGCGACCAGGACAAGCGTAAGAAGTGGCTGGCGATGGGCCACGGCGAGTTGCGGGATCTGCAGGACGAGAAGGAGTTCTTCAGCGAGATGAAGGGGGAGGACATGATGGTCGTGCACTTCTACCGGAATAACTGGCCGTGCAAGGTGATGGACATGCACTTGGACATGCTCTCGAAGAAGCACCTCGAGACTAAGTTTGCTAAGATCGACGCCGAGAAGAGCCCGTTCCTCACCGAGCGCCTGAAGATCTGGATGTTGCCCACGCTCGCGCTCGTCTCGAAAGAGAAAGTGCTGGACTACGTCGTCGGCTTCGACGACCTGGGGGGGACGGACGACTTCCCCACCGAGCACCTCAGGCTGGTGCTGGCGTCGAAGAACATGATCAACTACCACGGCGACGACGCCGAGGCGGATGCGCGGCGGAGCGCGTATCAGAAATCCACCGAGGTGGTGGACCCGCCCAACCTGCGGAAGGGCGGTGGGAACCTCGTGCTGGGCAGCGACGACGAGGACAGCGATTTCGACTGACTACTGCACCACTGATGAGACGCGGAGGGAGCGTTGAACGAAACCGAAAAGAGGTGCGCGCGATGATGATTGTATGTAACGAGAGACGTTCTCAATGACAACGTCTTCTCATTCTCAGAACTTCTCCTTCTTCCCCGCGTTGGCGTCGGCGACGCGCTTGATGACCTCGTCCCTGCTGAACGCGCCCTGGTCCCCGTCCGCGTACGTGCGCACGGTGAGCGTCCCGTCCGCCGCTTCCTGCTCGCCCACCACGCACATCACCGGCACCTTCGCCTTCTCGGCGTTGCGCACCAGCTTCGCCAGCCGCTCGTTGGTGGTGATGTCCACGCGCACGCCCGCCTCGCGCATCAAACGCGCCGTCTCCTCCACGTAGGGCGTGACGGCGTCCGTGACGGGAAGCAGCCGCACCTGCGTGGGCGCCATCCACAGCGGGAAGGCGCCGGCGTAGTTCTCGGTGAGAATCCCGAAGAAACGCTCGAGCGAGCCGAAGATGGCGCGGTGGATCATGATCGGCCTTTGCTTGACGTTCTCCGCGTCCGCGTACGTCAGGTCGAAGCGCTCGGGCAGGTTAAAGTCCAGCTGCACGGTGGAGCACTGCCACTTGCGACCGATGGCGTCCGTGATCTTGATGTCGATCTTGGGGCCGTAAAACGCCCCTCCGCCCTCGTCCACCTGGTAGCCCCACCCCTTCTTGGCGAGCGCCTCGACGAGCGCGCCCTCCGCTCTTTCCCAAATCTCGGGGCCGCCCACGCTCTTCTCCGGCTTGGTGCTGAGGTTCACCTCGAAGTCCGTGAACCCGAACTGGCTCAGGATGTCTTCGGTGAGGTCTAACACACCTAAAATCTCGTCCGCGATCTGATCGGGCAAGCAGAAGATGTGCGCGTCGTCCTGCGTGAACCCGCGCACGCGGAACAAACCGTGCATCGTGCCGCTTCTTTCGTAGCGGTACACCGTGCCCATCTCCGCCCAGCGGATGGGCAAGTCGCGGTAGGAGAAGTACCCGTCTTTGTACACGGCGACGTGGAACGGGCAGTTCATGGGCTTGAGCTGGTAGATCTCGTCCTCCACCTCGATGGGTTTGTACATGTTCTCGCCGTAGAAATCGGCGTGCCCGCTCGTCTTCCACAAATCGAGTTTGCCGACGTGCGGCGTGTACAGCAAGTCGTACCCCCTCGCCAGGTGGATGTCCTTCCAGAAGTTCTCGATCATGTTACGCATCAGCGCGCCTTTGGGGTGCCAGAACACCAGACCTCCGCCAACCTCCTCCTGCTGAATGGAAAACAAGTTCAAGTCCCTCCCGAGCTTGCGGTGGTCGCGGCGCGCCGCCTCCTCCTTGAACGCGTTGTACGCCTGCATCTCCTCGGGAGAGCCCCAGGCGGTGCCGTAGATGCGCTGCAGCATCGGGCGCGTCTCGTCGCCGCGCCAGTACGCGCCGGCGACGGACTCCAGGTCGATGGCCTTGGGGTGGATCTTCTTCGTGGACTCGACGTGCGGGCCCGCGCACAGATCCCACCACTCGTCGCCGATGTGGTAGATGGTGATGGGCTCCGTCTTGATGGATTCCAAAATCTCGAGCTTGTACGGCTCGTCGATCTCGCGGATGCGGCGCTCCGCCTCCTCGCGCGAAACCTCCTCGCGACGCAGGGGGTAATCCTTGTTGATGATCTTGATCATCTGCTTCTTGATGGACTTCAGGTCCTTGTCTGAGGGATTCAAAAGGAAGGTGGGGCATATGGTCAGGTTCCCGGACGCGACGCGGCGCGTTCGCGCGCGGTTTTTTTTACATCTGCGCGGCGAGAGCTCGTCGCGTCTCGCCGAGGCGTTCTCGGCACGGACGCGTCGAGACCCGAACGAGGCGCGTGGGGCGGGGGGCGACCGCGCGTGCGCGACGCGCGGGGTGTTCGCGAGATCGCGGCGTGGTAGACGCACCAGAGAAGCCCTCGGGGTAGTAGAAATCGTAGTAGAAGCCGCGGTCGATCCTGGACGGGTGCGGGGGGTTGGGTGTGTCAGCCATGCGCTCGGCGGTTCGGGCGGCGGCCACGTCTCGTGCGGAATGGATAAAAAGGAGCGAGCGAACCGGTCTGGAGACGGGCATGACGGGGAGGTCGTACCAGGGGCCGATGGTGCACTGCGCGTTCGGGAACAGCTTCTGCGTGGCCATGGCGCAGATGTGCGCGGTGGTGTGGCGGATCTTCAGCAGCTCCTCGGACTCGTCGCTCGTCAGCAGCTTGATGGGCTCGGGGGCCGCATCGGCCGCGGAAGCGTCGGGCTCGGCGACCGCCTTGGAGAAGATGTTGGCGTGGCGTCGGCCGGCGACGCGGTTCCAGGCGGAGGCGGCGCCGGGGGTGACGACCGACGCCACGGGGACGGCGGCGGGGCGAGACCCCGCGAGCGCGGCCGCGGCGTTGACGCCTCGCGACATCGGGGCGAACCCGACGCGACGCGCGGCTGCAGCCATCATGTTGGTTTTGCCGACGCGGGCGGCGCTCGCACTGACCACCGCGGGCGCGCGCGCTCCGATGGGACAGTAGCTCATACTACTGGGAACGTACGCGTGGAACTCGAACAACTTCCGACGGAGGGAAGGTGACGAGTGCGTCGTGCGAAGTGCGGCGGTGCGGTCCCCACCGCCGTTTATCCGCGGAAGAGACGGTCATCGCGAGACTCCCCGAACGTCGACCTGCATTTTCACAAGACGTTCTTCAGAAGAAATCGCTAAAATTTCGACGAAACCGTTTCGCGCGCTATACGTCGCTCTACCCGCCGCCTCCCCTCGTCGCCGCGCTGAGAAACGCCACCCCCACGCCGACGAACACGACCCCGACCGCGCGCTCGGCGACGCTCTGCCTTATCTTCCCCTGGAGCCTCGGCCCGATCTGCCCGCCGCACACCACGCCGGGCACGGTGTAGCACACCAGGTTTTTCGGAAACGCAAACGCCGCGGTGGTCGCGTCGCCCTCGCCGCCGTAGAGCGCGAAAGCTTGCGCGGCGGCGGCGGCGAGCGCGACGGCGATCACCACCGAGACGCTCGTCCCCGCGGCGACCGGCAGAGGCATACTTCGTTTCCGTCGCCGCCGCGTGAGCTGGGGCACGACGCTCTCTCCGATCCCCACGGAGAGCAAACCGGTGAGTAAACCGCCGAGAGCGGTGGCGACGACGGCGACGGGGTCAAAGAGCGGCGCGTCGTATTCGTACCGAGTCCCGTCAAAGGCGGTCAAAGTCATCGTGTACGTGCTCGACGAATGAGCGTCTTCGTCTGAGGTACTGTCATCCGCGGCGTCGTTTCCGGTCTCGACGCCCATCAAAACGTAAACGCCCAGAAAAAACGTGAGCGCGCCGTACGCGGCTCGTAACGCGTCGGGGTCCGCCGACGCGACGGCGAGTCCTCCGGCGCATCCGAAGGGCAAACCCACGGCGATGAACTGTTTGGAGACCCGCCAGTCCACTAAACCGCGTTTGGTGTACCCCAGGAGCCCGGACGAGAACCCGAAGCACTCGGTGATGAGCGCGACGTTGAACGCCTCCGCCGGCGTCGCGAGCGGGAACTCGGGGCCGAGCGCTTGGAAGCCGATGATGAAGATGGGGGAGAAGAGCGCGGCGCCTCCTATGCCGGTGAGCATCGCGGTCGTCGCGACGCACACGGACACGGGGAACATGAACGCGTACTTGGTCCAGTACTCGGTGTGCAAAGCGGCGGTCTGCGCGAGCTCGACGGCGGACGAGAGGCACCGCGCGCGGTTTGTCCCGAAAGAACGCCCGAGAAGAGGTCCACGCCGGAGACGGCACCCGCCAACGAGATTTCCACCTCCGGGACGGGCGGTCGAGGCTGACGGGCGCGCGCGGGCGCCCGCCGTCGCGGCGACGACGCCCGGCCGCACCGCGAAGGACGCGCGCATCGCGGGCGACGACGCTGACCCCCCGCCGACGCCGAGAGTGACACCCAGGCACGAAGCGCTCGAACGACTGCCACCGACGAATACGAAACTATACGAGCCGAGCGTTTGAAAATGCTGACTCAGAAAGCGCGTCTCTCCATCCCGAGGTGCGCGGGCGTCGCGTGGTCGTTCGGAGTCCAGCCGCGGGGGCGAACCGGTCGCGCGCGCGGGGGACTCGCGATGGCGGCTCGCGAGGCGGCGGAAGCCATGGGCCGCGGCCTCCGCCAGAGCGTGAGCGCGTCCGGTGGGCACGTCCCCGTGAAGGCTGCTCGCGAGCTCCACGACCGACTCATGGCCCCCGGCGACGTGCGCCCCTCGGACGTGGTGGACGTGGTGCACGCGCTCGCGCGGCTCATCGAGGTCGAGGAGCTCCGGTACGAGCGCCTCGTCGGGGACAGCGGCGGGTCGCACCGCGCGGGGTACGCCATAGGACGCATCCTGTCCCTCGTCCAGGACGACGTCTCCGGCGTGGATGTCGTTTCCAAGTATTGCCTCGACGCGCTCACTTCGCCGTCGACGCCGCCGAAAGCGCAGGCCGCCGGCCTGCGCCTTCTGTGCGCGGTGGTCTCGGTCACGGGCTTCCAGTTCCCGCTCACGGACGAGCGGCTCGTGGACCGCCTGCGCGCCTGGGCGCTGGGCGACCTGCGGCCGCACGCCGACGCCGCGCCCAGGACGGCGCGCCGCGAAGCCGCGGACGCCGCCGAAGCCGCCGAGCGCGCCGCCGCCGAGGCGGAGGCGTCGGGCGCGCCCACCGCGCATTTGGCGCGCCGCGCCGCGACGCTCGCGAAATTGGAGGCTCTGCGAGTCAAGACGTACGCGCTCGGGTGCCTCGCGGTGGCTCTGGAGGCGGAGGATGTCGCGTCCGAGCTCGTGCGCGACGGCGTGATGGCGGAGATTGTAACGCCGCTGCGCCTCGCGCTCGTGGACGGCGCGCCAAACGAGGGCGCCGAGATAGTCGACACGTTCATAAACGATCCCGATTCCGAGCGAGCGTCTCCTCGCTTTGTCGGGACGGGCGGCGAACGCTCGGAGACGACCGTTAACCGAGACGATCGAGATGTCGATTTCGGTCGATCGGCGATCGTGGAGGACGAGGAGCACGTCGTCGCGTCGCACGAGCAGATGGCGACGGAGACCGGGGACCGAGACGCCGCGGCGAAATCTTTGGCGGAGGCGTTGACGTCGCGCGCGCCGGCGGATGCGCCGTCGCTCCCGGCGCGTCTCCTGGAGGCGCGTCTGCGCGCGCTCGCCGCGACGGGCGAGTACATAGAGTGTTTCGGGCAGGCGTTGCGTTGCGGCGCCGTCGAAGTCGCGCTCGCGCTCGTCAGAGGCTCGTACTGGAACGAAGACAATCCCGCCTGGCCGCGGGAAGCCGCCGAGCGTCGTCTCCGGAGCGTACACGCCGCCGACGCCGCCGTCTCCGAGTCACTCGCGGCGAGGCGATTCGTGCCGTGCGCGCCGCAGCTCCCCGAGTCGCTCGCGGCGGTGTGCTCGCTGCTCGCGCACAGGAAGTTCGCGGTGACGTTCGTGGACCGCGGCGGCGTGGCCGCGCTGCTTAGCATCCCGAAGGGGGCGCTTTCCGTGGACGGGTTCCATCGGTGTCTGTTTGCGTTGTCGCAGTCGCCGTCGGCGATGGAGCGTTTACTCGCCCCGGGCCGCGACGCCGCGACGTTTGCCGCCGCGCGGCGCTGCGTGGACGTCGCGCTCGAGGCGCTGGACGGGGGACACGAGACCGCCAGGAGACACGCCGCGCTATTCCTGGCGCTCTCCTTCCCCTTCCCCGCCGTCGTGGATGCCTTCGACGCCGCGGGGGGGCTCAGGCCGCTGCTCAACCTGCTGCGGCACGCCGCGCAGCTCTCGGCGGCGGCGACGGCGGCGGCGAAGCAGACGGCGTGCCACGCGTGCCACGCTTTGCGGCAGTACGCGCGCGCACACCTGCACCGGCGCGTTTCCCGAAACGCGCCGGACCCGGGGTACCGCGCCGTCGACCTCGGGCAGGCTGCGACGGACCGCAATCTGCGCGCGGCGTCGCGCGACCCGGAGACGGCGGCGTCGATGCAGAAGGCGTCGTGGTTACCCGTGGACGCCTTCGTCGCGCAGGGGGGGCACGAGATTGTCTTGGCGCTCATGCACGTCGCCGCCGGCGACCGGCACTTCCACGAGTGCGTCCCGGCGGGACTCGCGGCGCTCAGGATCGCGACGCTGCACCCGAGCGCGAGGAACGCCACCGTAGCAGCCTCCGTCGGCGCGCCGGCGTCGCTCTCCGCCGCCGACGTGCTGCTGGAAATCGCCGCGCGCGCGGCGGGCGCGCAGGACGCCGAGGCGGCGGTGGACGCGCTGCAGATTGTCCGGCAGCTCGTCGCGCCGCCGCCGGCGCTCGCGTCCGCGGCGTCCGCGGCGTCCGCCCCGCCGCCTCGCAGGCTGCAGCGCGAGCGGAGCCGCGTCTCCACGACGCCCTCCAAGAAACTCGCGCACCGGCGCGGGAGTACGGCGGCGGGTCAAAAAAAAGACACCGAGTCGGTCGGCGAGGAAAAAGAGTCGACGTTCGACCGCGCGTTTCGGCCTGGCCGAGCCGCGCTTCGCGAAGCCGGGGGTTTGCGCGCGCTGCTCGCGATGCTGACCCGCGGAGCTCGGCGTCTGCCGCCGCCGAACGACGACGCCGCGAGGGCGCTCTGCTGCGACGCGCTCATCGCGTGCGCGCGCGACCCGGCCATCGCGCAGACGCTGCAGACGCTGCAGGTGGCGCGGCGGCTCACCGAGATGGTGTCCTCGCACAAGCACAAACGCGGTCTTGGCGCGGCGGGCGCCGGAAGCGAGGCTAGGGACCCACTCGCGGGCAAAAACCCGGGCGATACCGGCGCGGCGGCGGCGGCGGAGGCTGGCGCCGAGTTTCACAGGGCCGCCGTGGAGCTCATCGCCATCACCGCCGGAGGTGCCGCTCGCGGGAGCGCGGCGCTCGCGGCGGCGAACGCCGTCGCCGTGGCACCTCTGCGCCGCATGGAGCGCCACGCCATCGCGGCGGCGACGCGCGTGCAGTACCCGCACGAGGATCTTCTTCGGCTGATTCACGAGCACCTCTCGAACGCGGGTCTCTCGAAATCCGCGGACGCGCTCGCCGCGGAGGCGGCGGAGAAACTCGAAACGCCGTTCCTCGGTCGTCGGTGTATCGTCGCAGAAGCAGACGCGTCGACGCCGGCGTCTCGGGGGAAACCGTCTCCCCGCGTCTCTCCGCGGTTGCGCCTCTCCGGCGGCGGCTCAGCGTCTCGCGCGCGGCTTCCCTCCGAGACGAAACACGCGAGAATCAAAGCGCGCCGTGGCTCGCTCGCCAGGCGGCCCGGCACCGCCGTCGCGGGCGTCTTCGGAGGGACGGCCACGCCTCGCCCCGGCGCGTTCACGCTAGGGATGCGCGCGCCGCCGCGCGCGGAGGCGCCCGAAAAAAAAACGCCCGAAACGCCCGCGTCGAAAAACACGCGCGCGTCTCCGCGCCGGTCGAAACGCAAGGCGAGCGCCCTCGAAAAAACACAGAGCGAAACCGCGGCTGCGCCTGTCGTCCCCGCCGCCTCACCGGGACCGCCGCTCGGCGCGACCGACGCGGCAACGCCTTTACCGGTCAAATCGCGCGGCACTCCCGCGCGTTTCTCGCCGCGCGCGGGTGAAAAACGTATCGACGAGAAGATGCCTCCGGCGCGGTGCGGTTTCGTCGACCGGGGTGACCGCGAAGGCTGCGGCGTGCGCAGCAAGCTCGACGGCGTGATGACGACGTACCTGCGTGCGCAGCACAGGCAATGCGCATCCCCGGCCGCGGCGTGCGCGCCCTTCTCGCTGCTCGAGCCGCACGCCTGCGCCGAGCCCCGCCACCCGCTCGCCGCGCCTTTGAACCTCACGAAGCGCGTGCACCGTCGCGAGTGGTGCGCCGGCGTTCGCGGTCCTCGCGGCGGCGCCGGCGGCGGCGCGCGCGACCGTCACTTCGTGTTCGGTCGGTTCCGCCCCGTGCGCGCTCTTAGAGACGAGGGCGCGACGTTCACGTGCGCGGCGTTCGTGGGGGGTCGGTCTGGCGGTGACCGCGTGCTCGCGGGCACCAACGACGGCACTCTGCGTCTGTTTGACGCGAGCGTCGGCGACGTCCTCGAGTACGTGGACGCCGGACACTCAGGCGGCGTGCGCGCGGTGTCGTCGCGCGTGAGTACGTCTACGCACAAACCCTTCGCGCTTTCGTCATCCGCGGGCGAGACGTTCCTGTGGGATGTCTCCGTTCAGCCGGAGTTCAGCGCCGACGGCCCTGTGGTGGCGCTCGAGGGCGCGTGCTCTGCGGCGTTCGACGAGCACTGCGCGCGCGTGTTCCACGCGGGCGGGAACACGCCGGGCACGGCTTCGCTGTTCGACGTCGCCGCCGGGCGAAACGTCTCGCGTTTTTTCGCGTGGGACGAAAGCGGTATTAATGAAAACGCGCAAGCCGCTTCGAGGCGGTTCGTGACGCGCGCCACTTCCGCGCGTCGGTACGCGGACGTAAGCTTCGGCCCGACCGGAAGCTCACTAGTGCTATGGGGGAACACCCTGTGGGACGTGCGTCTGCCGCACCCGGTAAGAACGTTCGACGCCTTCTCCGACGGCGGCGGCGCGTGTTTCCACCCTCGAGGCGACGAGGTTGTGCTCAACTCGGAGGTTTGGGATTTGCGCAGCGAAA
>ENA-OUOG01000430-OUOG01000430.1-marine-metagenome-genome-assembly--contig:-NODE-430-length-55114-cov-4.196886_pt1 | contig 55114 bp, 52 predicted proteins | sample MGYA00248635_ERZ508505 | MGnify/ENA primary metagenome ERZ508505 (study PRJEB26176, sample SAMN06267871) | marine metagenome | isolation source: Saanich Inlet, British Columbia, Canada | place: Pacific...
GACGAATTCCAGTTGGGCACATTCGTGTCGGAAAACAGAGCCTCGGCTTTAAAGAGATGGTCGCCGAAGTCATGCTCGAACTCTAGAAACGCAGAAAAGTGTTCTTCTTTTTCCATCAAATTATCGAACCAAGAGTAATTATAAGTACATTTTCCACTATTTAGTGATGCTGACGCACCATCCGGGCTTGCCGGGTCGCCTGAACCTGTTGCTGTTGGGTTTACGAGGGCACCTAATCCTTCATAAGCGCGGAAGCTTGGGACATCTATATTTGAGAAATTGCTGCGCGGAAAATAACCAACGACATTGGCGCAGTCTGGATCGGTAAGTAAATTAGCGGATAGCGGATTGCCATTGGCATCAATGCCAGTATAGGCGCCTGGGTGAGGGGAGCTTGAATAGCTGGTAAAATTGCCATTTTCCGCACGCTCTTTGATGGCCCAATCACGATCTTTGACTTTTAACTCGTTTCTAAAAGAGGCACTTAAGCTGGCCACAAACCGAGTTGCGTCGGTGCCGACGCGTGTTCCCCAAATAAGCCCAATATCTTGTGTACCCTGACTATCTGCAATGTCTTTATGACTTAGGTTCACCTCTAGTCCGTCAAAGTTGGAGCGCGTAATGAAGTTGATAACACCACTTATAGCGTCCGAGCCATAGGTTGCCGCCGCGCCGTCTTTCAGAGTTTCGACCCGTTGAATCGCGATTGCAGGTATATTATTCGTGTTTACAAAGAGTTGGGCTTGTTCAGATATTGCAAATGGATGAAATACATTGCGGCGACCATTTAAAAGGACCAGGTTTCGACCTGCGCCTAGGCCGCGTAAATTAATGTTTGATGTTCCAGCCAAGCCATTGGACTGAAACTGGTTTGTCTCTCCATCAGACCCAGCGCTTGCATTCATATTTCGAATAAGTTCAACCATGGACGGGCTGCCCTGATTGAATATGTCTTGGCTGTTCATAACGTCGACAGGCAATGTGGCGTCGCCAGGCGTCTGTTTTATATAGGACCCTGTAACAATAATCTCTTCAATAGGTTGGTTGGTATCCGCCTTGGCAATTGCCGTTGGCGTGATAAATAAGCCCAAAATCAACGAAAATAAATTTAGGCGTATTATTGCGTAGATCACCGCGCTCTCCATTTTTGGGCAATTGGCATTGCCGTGTTTATTGGGCAATTGGCATTGCCGTGTTTATTGGGCAATTGGCATTGCCGTGTTTATTGGGCAATTGGCATTGCCTTAGGTTGATACAAGCAACCCTGAAATAGCCAAAACGCATTTCTGATGTAAACATTTCTTACGTGAACGCCTTTATTGTTCTTTTAAGAGACATTTCGGAGAATTGCCTCTCCAGCGCACAAGACTCGAAATAGTGAACAAGTTTACAATTAATGATCAAGTTTAGAATTATAGGGATTAATAAGCAACCCGTTAAAGATCCGGGGCCACCGCCTCATATTCAAAACCGTTAATGAGGCGTATAGCCACAACACCATAGCGTGTCTCAACTAAAATATTAGTTGGAGCGACGATACCAATATTTTCGATAGCTATGAACTTCGCACGAATTGGCGCCATTTTTTTCGAGAAGTCAATACTGCTTTGGCGCACGCCTGCAATGGGTTTCCATTCCATACTGCACTGTAATATGGGTGTTTTGTTTTGGTCTGTCGTCGGTACAAGCGAGGATAAGCGAAGCCCGTCAAATAATAATTGCTGCCTAGCACATGAAGGATTTTCCACCGTTGCAAACATAGCGGAAATGGGATCAATCGACCCAGCTGCGATCATATCGACGGTGAGTGGGTCTTCGAGTTGCCTCTCATTGGCCCATTTGCTATTGGTTTCAAAGGAAAGCGGCTTACCATCTTTATAACGCAATCGTGAATATTGATTGGTACCTTCGCGGCTCATCCATGATGTTTCAGCTGAGAGCGGGGTTAGTATGTTATTCACGATCTCCCCTTGAAATGTAGCACCAGCATTAAAGTCGGCGACAAGGTCAGCGACGCCGCTCGCCGATAGGTCAATATTTAGCCAGTACTTATCTTTCTCGCGGGCAACAGTAACCCTGGATTTTCCAACCAATAATCCGCCAAAATATATCTTGTAATCTGCTCCATAATGCGCGGCGTTATAAGCTTTCTTGAATGGGCTGGTCTTTATTTCTGGCTTTAGCTGTGTGTCAGCCGCCGCAAGGCCTACGCTTGTCAAAAGGCTAATGGCTATGATTGCTATGTGCGAGTGATGGTTTTTACGGCGCTTTTTCTTTTGCATAATCTACTTGCCCGAAAAAATACTTTTGCTATTGCCACGGTTAAAAAGCATCCGTAGTAAAAAAAGTATGCTAATCGAGATTAGGAAATACATAAAAACTTGGCCAAAATATGTCGATAAAATATCCTGAGCTGCGCGATCCAATGAAAATCCATCTCCGTGAAGAATGGATGCAAAAATTGATTTTGAGCAGGTTGCGAGCAAGCTCGCGTATACTGATTTTTCGAGTAAAGATGATTTCTTTGCAACAAAAAATAGCACTATACACCACACGAGTACCGCCAAAATGCTTTCAAGCGGTGGTGGGAACCCAAACATGGACTGCCAGTCAGCCAAAGTCTCTCCAATCGATTGAATAAAAGAAAAGCATATTTTGACAATAAACGTCAACTAGGTGGTGGCATTTTACCAGCCGGAGACTTCGTTCTCTGCAATAACCTTCAGTAAATCAATACTTTGGGGCGTGTCGTTTAAGCAAGGCACCACTGAAAAATGTGTCCCGTTATGGGTCAAAAATGTCTCTTTGAGTTCAATCGCGATCTCTTCCAACGTCTCAACACAATCAGATATAAAGCCAGGCGTCATGACAAGGATTTTCTCAACACCTGTTTGGCCAAGCTCTTCAACGGTTTTATCTGTATAAGGCTCCAACCATTTGGTCGGACCAAATCTCGATTGAAAAGTGCTTATCATCTGGTCTTGAGTATATCCCATTTTCTCTCGCAGCAAGCGCGTCGTTTTCTGACAATGGCAATGATATGGGTCACCCTTATCAAAATAGGCTTGAGGCAAACCATGGTACGATAGAATAATTTTATCTGGTTTCCAGCTCAAGGTTCTCATGTGCTTTTTGAGACTTTTCTCCAGGGCTTCGATGAAAACAGGGTGATCATGCCAAGGCGGCGCGGTACGGATGGCCGGTTGCCAACGCATGCGCATGAGCGCGCGAAATACGTGGTCATAGACAGAGGCGGATGTGGACGCGCTATAATGTGGGTACAGGGCTATAACCGAGATACGATCAAATCCAGCGGCGCGCATTTCTTTAAGAGTATCGTCGATAGATGGTTTTCCATATCGCATCGCCCAAAAAACATTTGAGCGACCCTTTAGTTTTTTTTGCAGTAACTCGGATTGGCGACGCGTATAATAGCGCAATGGGCTCTCATCGGTTTCGTTATGCCAAATTTTCGCATAGGCCTTTGCAGATTTTCTGGGCCGAGTATTTAAAATGATACCGCGAAGGATCGGCTGCCATATTAAAGGTGATGCCTCAATCACGCGGCGATCGCTGAGAAACTCTTTTAGATAGGGCTTGAGTGCCTTAGCTGTTGGGTTCGTTGGTGTTCCCAAATTAACAATAAGGGTCGCTGTTTTTCCAAAATTAACACTTGGATGGCTTTTTGGAATACTCATGAGGCGACCGTGATACTCTCTGCTTTTTCCTTTATATTAAGGTGTTCCCACACCTCAAGCACAGCAGCTACCAGTGCGTCGATCATCTCATCTGTGTGAAGTGGTGACGGGGTAATGCGTAAGCGCTCAGAGCCGCGAGGCACAGTAGGGTAATTAATTGGCTGGATATACATGCCGTGCTCGTTCAATAAGCGATCTGAAGCCTGTTTGCACAAGACTGGGTCATTTACCATTAAAGGCACAATATGTGTTTCCGTGAGTAATACTGGAAGTCCAGCTGCGCTTAATTTTTCTTTGAGCAGTGAAGCTTTGTGTTGGTGATCAATGCGTAATTCATTATGGTTGCGCACATAGCGAATACTTGCAATGGCCCCTGCTGCGATTGTAGGCGGCAATGCAGTTGTGAAAATAAACCCTGGCGCATAGGAGCGAATAGCATCAACTAACTTTTGCGTTCCCGTGATGTAGCCGCCCATGATACCAAAAGCCTTAGCCAAGGTGCCTTCAATAATGTCCACACGTTCCATAACGCAGTCACGTTCGGCAATGCCACCACCCTTAAGCCCGTACATGCCAACAGCGTGTACTTCGTCGAGATATGTCATGGCATTATATTTCTCGGCCAAGTCGCATATTTGTGAAACCGGCGCAATATCGCCATCCATCGAATAGACTGACTCGAATGCAATAATTTTTGGCCGGTTAATATCGGTCTCTTTGAGTAATTCCTCAAGATGGACGAGATCATTGTGTCGCCATACTCGCTTAACAGCGGAGCCGTTACGAATGCCAGCAATCATGGAAGCATGATTGAGTTCATCTGACAGTATGATGCAGTCCGGCAGTAATTTACTGAGCGTCGATAGTGTGGCGTCATTTGATATATAACCAGACGTAAATACCAGCGCCGCCTCTTTATTGTGCAGATCAGAAAGCTCATTTTCAAGATCTACCATCAGGTGATGCGTGCCAGAAATATTGCGCGTACCACCTGCGCCTGTGCCCAATGCGTCAATGGCGTCTTTCATGGCACCCATGACAACATCATTTTGCCCCATTCCGAGATAGTCATTTGAACACCAAACGATAATATCTTGCGCTACACCCGATGTATAATCGATCGCGCGCGGGAAGTGTCCAGCTTGGCGCGCTAGATTCGTAAATACACGATAGCGCCCCTCGTCTTGAAGAGCTTGTAAAGCTGATGAAAAATGCTGTTCGTAGATATCTTTCATTTTCTCTCTAAACTCACCATTGCTAGAGCATCATATTTCTTAAAACATATAGCATTGAGATAGAAAAAAGCCTAGAAAAAGACCGATAAAACAGTTCGATTGGCAAAATTGCCGCAGTTAAGGGTTTATTTTCAACTCATTTAAGTGGATCTCAGAATTTTTACTCTGTCGCTTCTTTGCGGACAAAGGTAACAGAATACATTTCGTCCCCTTCAAAAAGGTCCTTGGGCTCTTCAACCCCTTCAATCATCATGAAGCGTCGCGCTGTAATCTGGCCTTCCATTCTGTATCCACGCGCGCTCATATTTCGGCGGTGAAATTCCATGGCAGCCGGCGTAAAGTCACGTGCAAGAACAGTAATACGCTCAGGTTGTTCGATTTTATCAGTCATGTGTTCCCTCAAAAGTTATCACAAAATAACTTTTCTCAACCAATATGTCGAGATACATAAACGCGTTATACGCCTTTTTGCTTAATAAGCTCCAATGGTTGCGTAGCGGTCCGTATGAAAGTTTGCATCTCCAAATATTTGGGCTTGAACGCGCGCGCGCTTTAAAAATAGGCCCATGTCAACAGCATCGGTCATGCCAATACCGCCATGCATTTGAACGCCTTCATTCGAGATTAACCGCGCTGTTTCACACAAGCGCGCCTTGGCTAGGCTGGCTGCGCGCTGGACATCGTTGCGGTTTTCTTCTAAAGCCGATAAGCCGTCAAGAACGACAGCTTGCGCAATTTCAATCTGACAAAACATTTCGGCGGCCCGGTGTTGCAAGGCCTGGAATGTGCCGATGATTTCTCCAAACTGTTTGCGGTCTTTTAAATACTGGAGGGTTGTTTCGAATACAGTCTCGACGCCTCCTAGCATTTCAGCCGACAAGATAATGCGCCCTAAATCCAATACCTTTTCGAGGCTGACTGATGCGCTGTTGAGATCGCCGAGCAGATCGCCGGACGTTACTTTAACACCATCAAAGGCCACGTTCGCAGCGTTTCTCGTATCGACCATCATTGTTCGGGTTATCTTTACACCTGGCGCATCAGCATCAACTAGAAACAGGCTAATACCCTGCGCGTCGTCTTTATTGCCGCTCGTCCGTGCAACGACAATTAATTTATTGGCAATATGGCCATCGAGAACGAATTTTTTTTCGCCCGAGATAGTGAAGGTCTCACCGTCTTTGGATGCCGTTGTTGCAATTGACGTCGGACGGTGGTGTGCAGTTTCTTCAATCGCCAGTGCGAGCAAAAGCGAGCCATCGGCTACTTTCGGCAACAAAGCTTGTTTTTGATTCTCACTACCGAGCTCTAAGATAAGACCTGCGCCCAGGCAAGAGGTCGAGAACAAGGGTGTTGCCGCTAGTGTCTTGCCAGCTTCTTCCATAACGATACCAAGACCAGTTGGGCCAAAGCCCGTTCCGCCATAGTTTTCAGGGATTAAAATTCCTGCAAATCCGAGCTCAACAATTTGAGCCCAGACTTCTTTATCATACCCATCGGCGCTGTCTTCATCGCGTAACTTGCGTAAATTAGTGGTCGGCGCTTGTTCAGAAAAGAATTGCGTGGCCATGTCACGCAGCATGTTTTGTTCTTCGGTTAATACGAAAGCCATAGTGATCTCCTTACGATCTGAGTGCTTTACTGGGCTTTTTTAGCTTCGGGTAGACCGAGCACACGTTTTGAAATGACGTTTAACTGAACTTCAGAAGTGCCACCCTCAATTGAATTACCTTTTGAGCGCAACCATGAGCGCGTGACTGAAAGCTCACGTGCATCAAAGCTGTCACCTTCCCAACCAAGGGCTTGGGTTCCCATGACATCGAGTAAAAGCTCAAAACGCCGCTTATTAAGCTCTGTTCCATAATATTTGAACATTGAAGCAGCCGCGCCGGGCCCTTGGCCGGCTTTGGCTTGTTCTGCGCTGCGGCGGAGGCTTAAGCCAAATGCATGCTGGTCCATTTTATGATGAGCAACAGCTTCGCGAATTGAGGGGTTGGCAATTTTCTCGCCTTCCTCACCAAAGTTTTCTTTGGCCATTACTTCCATACCGCCCATAGATGCCGCGCCGGCGCCCATGTTCATCGATGAAATCATAGTACGCTCATGTTCGAGCAAACGTTTCGCGATCGTCCAGCCTTTATTCAGCTCACCAACGAGGTTTTCTTTAGGCACTTTGACGTCCGTTAGGAATGTCTCGCAGAATGGTGATGCACCAGAGATAAGTTTAATCGGACGCGCTTCGACGCCCGGATTATCCATATCAATCAAGAGGAATGAGATGCCATCATGTTTCACACTTGTATCGGTGCGCACGAGGCAGAAGATCCAATCACATTTATCCGCATAAGAGGTCCAGACCTTCTGGCCATTAACCAGATAATGATCGCCTTTATCTTCAGCGCGCGTTTGAAGGCCGGCAAGGTCAGAGCCAGCACCTGGCTCAGAATAGCCTTGGCACCAACGAATTTCGCCGCGAACGATTTGTGGAAGGTAATGTTTCTTCTGCTCTTCACTGGCAAACTCAAGAAGTGCTGGGCCAAGCATCCAAACGCCGAAGCTTGTGAGTGCTGGCCGTGCGCTTATACGCGATAATTCTTCTTGCAAGACTTTATCATGGGCTTTGTCTAAGCCGCCGCCGCCATATTCTTTTGGCCAGGTTGGTGCCGTCCAGCCGCGTTCGGCCATACGGTCTAACCATAGCTTTGTATCGGGATTAGGGAATTGTCCATTACGCCCGCCCCATGGCATTTCGCGCTCTGGCATTGGTGTGCGCATTGATGCTGGGCAATTTTCTTCGAGCCACGCACGTGTTTCGGCGCGGAATTGATCTAAAGCTTCCATTACAAACTCCCTGAATTTATCTACTACAAGTTTAGCGTGTTGTGCGCGAATAACAAGTCAGCACAATTTTATTGGTCATTAGCCGATAGCGGCATCTGGTCGCATAATTGTCGACGCGTCGCCTGTTCCGGTAATAACGTGACGTTTGATAGGGCTTCCTGCGGCATAGCTCGCAAGGCTCTCCGCGACTGATATGTAGCGTCCGTGGTCTGCCCCTTTGGTGTGCGCTGCCGAATGCGGAGACACAGTGACATTATCGAGGCTAAAAAAATCAAATCGGGAGCCGCGAAACACGCCTCCTTGGTCGGGATCTTCTGGCGGATTAGTCACATCAGGCGGGTAGCGGTACCACGTGTCTATGGTTGCACCCGCAATGGTTTTATTATTAAGCGCATTAAAAAACGCTTCTTCTTCAATTACTTCACCGCGCGCAACATTGACCACGTAGCAACTTGGCTTCATCTGTAAAAACAGGTCAGCATTTATCATGCCCTCTGTCTCTGCGTTTAAATCGCAGGTTAAGACAATATAATCACTCTCCTGACACAGTCGTTTGAGGTCGGTGTTCGTGCCTATCCAGCTCAAGGGCTCTGGCGTGACCTCACGCGCTGAACGCGCGACGGCTATAATATCCATCTCAAAAGCATGTGCGCGCTTGGCGATGGCTTGGCCAATTTCGCCATAACCAATCAAACCTAATGTTTTGCGCGCGATATCGCCATGGAAAGCCTCTGGCAAGGTGCTGTGGCCGCCACGCGACCAGTCTCCTTTTTTTAGATTTGTCGATAAGGTTTGTAATTCAGTCGTATAATTCAATATGGATGCCATTACATATTCTGAAATTGGCGCGGCATGTCCGCTTGCATTGCAAAATAATAAGCCTTTGGGCAGTTGTTTGGGGTCAACCCAGTCAACGCCCACCCATGGTTGGCATATGAGTTTGAGCTGTGTTCCCAGCAATAATGCGCCAAAATTGCCCGGTGTAAGCACAAAGTCTGGGCTAATCACGGCGGCTTCCACTTTGCTTATGATATTATCCCTTAGGGCTTCCCCGTCGGCATTGGTCCAACCGATGACATCCCAATCAGGCAGTTTCTCAGAAATGAGAGGTATAAAATCGGTACCTGTTGTACCGAAAACCGCCACACTTTTTTTGTCGCTCATACTTTATCACTCACTTTCTAGGGCCTTTGTATTGCGGGTTTGGGATTAAGCGCCCCAGTGAAATTTATTGATTTAAATTCAATACTTTATGATTCATTCGCGAGTTGTTCAAGTGCAAATGCGGTTACTGATTTATAGTCAGCCTTGCCATTAGGTGCTCTAAAGGGAGGGCCGCCCGTAAAAATATGTTTTGGTGTTTTATAGGCCGCGAGTTTGGTTTTTGTGAATGCTTTTAGAGCATCTTCATCCAATTCGGCATCACCCACAAGCGTTACAATGGCTGTTACAGCTTGTCCCCATTTTTCATCAGCAACTCCCACGACAAGCGCATCGTCTACGCTTTCATGCAATTTCAGCGCTTCCTCGACTTCTTCTGGGTAAATTTTCTCACCTGCGGAATTGATACACACCGAGCCACGTCCCAAGAGTGTTAAGGTACCATCTTCAGATACCAAACAATAGTCGCCGGGAATTGAGTAGCGATGGTTACCAATCAACTTAAATGTTTTTGCTGTTTTTGCCTCGTCTTTGTAATAACCGAGTGGGACAGGTCCACCAAAGGCAATAAACCCCGGCTGATCGCTGCCCCAAGGAATTTCAACGTCATTCTCATCGAAGACTTTACAATATTCATTGGTTTTGAATTCAGCCGTTTTTACCGGCATATCTTTCATTGTAAGAGATGAACCAAATCCAATTGCTTCAGATGACCCAAAACTATCTGCCAAGATAACTTGAGGGATATGTTTAATAAGCCCTTGCTTGATTTCCATGCTCCACATCACGCCAGATGAAATTATTCCGCCGAGGCTCTCCAGATTATATTTGCCTGGGTTTCTCTCCAGCTCCTGAAGCATCGGTTTGGCGAAAGCATCGCCCACAATGGCCATATTATTGACTTTGCGTCGTTCGACCGTTGCCCACAGCTCTGCGGGGTCCAGCGAGGGGGCTTCCAACGTAACGACTGTGCCCCCCATAAAAAATGCATTCATGGCAGTAAAAAGTCCTGTTCCATGCATTAAGGGGCATGCTGGAATAAATGTTTCGCCACTGCCATTGGCTTTAAGAAATTCGACCAGCTCATCATATGTTTCTGGCACATCGCCGAGCGCACGTAGCGTTAGCGTTTGCGCCTCGCGTAAATTATGGTGCTCCCACATGACGCCCTTTGGCATACCTGTCGTGCCGCCTGTATAAAGCAGTAACAAGTCTGAGCCGGAGCGCTCTATGCCTAAGTTTTCACCGGTTCCATGCGTGGCATAGGCTTCATAATCAATTGCGCCTTCAGGCTTATTATCGTCGCCATCAACTTCAATCCAAAGTTTAACTTTGGGAAGCTTTCCCATGAGTTGGATAATATTGTCTCTAAATTCAGCGCCGTAAACAACCACGGTGGCGTCTGAATTATCAAAGATATAATGCACTTCATCAGCAACGTAACGGTAGTTTACATTAACGTGGGCGAGGCGCGCGCGGAAGCACGCTGCCAAGGTTTCCATATATTCGGGGCGGTTACGCATATAAAAGCCAACCTTGTCGCCATATTCGGCGCCATTTGCTAGCATGTTGCGGGCGAGATTATTACTGCGCTTGTCTACTTCTTGCCAAGAAATAACGCGATCTGCGTGGATAAGGGCGGGATGCCCCTCCGGCATAAGCGGCACAACTACATCTAAAATATCACCAAAATTCCACTGCATGTCTCTCTCCCCAAAAACACAATATGACTTTCAAAATGTTGTCTAAAACTCACTGGTTTTACAAGCCCTAGTTTTTGACTTGCGACAAAAAAGTATGTAATGGCGCACATCGCGAAATATAATATTTTTTATGATGAAACTGCGTTAGGTTGTTTTTCAATTTGATCAGGGTATGCGCTTAAACACATATGCCTGACATTTTTAACGGACGGTGATTATGGTTTCAGCGGTGATGTTTATTATTGCAGGGCTTGTTTTATTGGCAGGTGCTGGCGAGATGTTCGTACGAAGCGCGATCACGATTGCCGCACGCCTCGACATCTCGCCAATGGTTATTGGCCTTACTATAGTTGCCTTTGGCACATCAATGCCTGAGCTTATGGTGTCAATTCAAGCCGTCTTGGCCGGACAAGCCGATATATCTGTTGGCAATGTCGTTGGTAGTAATATTGCAAATGTTCTTTTGGTGTTGGGAGCGGCGGCGGCAATCAGCCCATTTATATGCGATCTAGAGACCATTAAGCGTGATGGTGCTCTTATGATTGGGGCAAGTCTTATTTTGGTTGCGATTAGTTTTCTTGGGGATGTACCTCAATTTGTCGGTTTTGGTATGCTGATACTTCTCGCTGTCATTTTATTTGTTCAGGTCCGTTCGGGCGAGGCGCCAGGCGTTGAGGACGTGGAACATCTGTTGCCGGGCGGGCTTTTTCTCAATGTACCGCTTATGATTACCGCGTTGGCGGGTGTTATTTGGGGTGCTGATCTGCTTATTGAAGGTGCGATTGATATCGCTACTTTTATTGGGGTCAGTGAGGCCGTGATCGGCTTAACTGTGGTCGCCATCGGGACGTCACTGCCCGAGCTTGTTGTCTCGATTATCGCGGCACTCCGGGGGCATGCTGCCGTCGCTGTTGGCAATGTCATTGGTAGTAATATTTTTAATATTTTGCTCATTCTGGGAGCCGCGGCATCAATTGGGCCTTTGTCCATTTCTGCTGAAATAGCCGGTCGCGATATATGGGTGATGTTTGCTTCCAGCGTTTTAATGCTTTTATGCCTGCGCTTTGGCGCCACTTTATCTCGTCGCGAGGGGCTGGCGGCTCTCTTACTTTATTTGGTTTATAATGTTTACTTATTTAATGTTGGGTCTTGAGAGTGGCTTAGGCGACTGTGTTTTTGATAGACCAATTGGGATAAACGTGTTAGCGATTTCATTAATTGTGCATATTGCTCAGAGGTTTGAGCCAGAATTGGAAGCGTAAATGAGACACCTGCGATCTGATTATCGACGAAAAATCTAACGGTTAAGCCGTTACATTGCGCTAGCGCGTTTTTCGATTTGATTTCACAGGAAGTTTACTCATGACCATTTTGCCTTATAGCCCTGATTGGGACGCTTCGATTTTAGACCTCCTTGACCAGTCCATGGGCGCAGGGCGCTTTGTTCGGACTGCAGAACGTCTTCGCGAAAATAATCGTAAAGTTGATGATGCCTGCTTCATTATGCTTGATGATAGGGACGGTTTGCGCGGTTCTGTCAGCTTTTGGCCGATATGTATCGGGACTACTCCGGCACTTCTCTTGGGGCCATTGGCCGTGCGTCCGGTTGATCAAGGAAAAGGCTTTGGTCAAACGCTTATGGAATACGCGCTGGATTTTATAGACTCTCAAATGCCGCAACCAGTCTTGCTGGTCGGCGATGAGCCTTACTATCGGCGTGCAGGGTTTTCTATCATATCGCAAAATGTCCAAATGCCCGGTCCGGTTGATAGCGAACGCCTGCTTGTTCGGTCAAACAGTTTGCCCGCAGATGGTTTTTATGGTCGCGTTACTGCCGCACCTTATCTTCTGGCTTAATTGCATTATATTACAGATATAACAGGAGGCTGAAATGTCCGATGACGTCGTAGCGATAGGTTTGGGCCACATCATTAATGCTGCCAATAAAGCTCAAGACAAAGCAGGCGCTTCGTCTGACTTGACGCCGGAACGTATTATCCCGCCTGTCCATCTTTGGGAACCTGACTATTGTGGCGATATTGGCATGAAGATCGCTTATGATGGCCAATGGTATTATGCTGGATCGCCGATTGGACGTAAAAAACTGGTGGACCTGTTTTCGACGATTTTACGCTTTGACGATGATGGCGAGTATTATCTCGTAACACCGGCTGAAAAAATACGCGTTGAGGTCGAGGATGTTCCTTTTATCGTGATTGCGATGCATGCTGAAGGGCAAGGTAGGGAACAGAAGATTACGTTCTCGACAAATGTCGGTGATCGCGTTCTGGCGGGCGGTATGCATCCATTTCGTTTCGAGATTAACACTGAAACCCAGGAGCCTGCACCCTATGTGCATATTCGAGCGCGTTTAGAAGCGCGCATTAACCGAGCCGTATTCTACGACTTGGTAAATTTGGGTGCGACGCATGATGGTCAATTTGGTATTTGGAGCGATGGTGTTTTTTCCCCGATGATGCCTGCAGACGAATTGGATCTTTAACGTGATCGATTATCGTTTAATTTTGAAATCTGCAGTTGATCCTAATATTCCCTCAGTTGAAGCGTTAATGGCGGGCGATGCGGGGCATGGGGATCACAGCTTAAATCAGTTGTCGCCACAAAGTGTCATGCCCAAACCTGCCGCAGTGCTTATTCCAATCGTTGAACGCGCCTCTGGACCGCACATGATTTTAACGGTTCGTGCGGCGCATTTACCCAAACATTCGGGTCAGGTGGCTTTTCCGGGCGGTAAAATTGAGTCCGGTGATGCCTCACCGTGTCAGGCGGCTTTACGCGAAACCCATGAAGAAATTGGCATTCATCCGCAACATGTTGAGCTCATTGGCGCCATCGATAGCTATCAAACTGTTACGGCTTATCGTGTCTTGCCTGTTCTTGGCTTTGTTGAAGATGGTTTCTCGATCGAGATGGAGCGCAATGAAGTGGCGGATGTTTTTGAAGTTCCGCTCGACTTTATACTTGATGAGCGTAATCATAATATAGAAACTCGTCAGTTTGAGGGTTACCAGCGCTATTTTTATGCCATGCACTATGAAGGTTATTACATTTGGGGTGCGACGGCGGGCATGATCCATAATTTAACGGATCGATTAAACGGAGGTATGAAACGATGATACGCGTCATTCTGTGGAATTTGTTCCTTTTTGTATTGCCTTTTATTATTACGAGTTTGTGGTCTCGGTGGCTGAATAAAGAGCATCCGCCTGAAAAACGGTTACGTAGTGTCGCCTTATCGGCGGCGATTGGTGCAATACTGGTTGTAACCAGCTTGATTTACTTCCGTATTGCATCTACGAGCTCGCCTGACGGCGTTTATGTCTCGCCGAGCTTTGAAAATGGCGAGGTCGTTCCTGGGCATTACGAGTGAGTTCTGAAGGCACATCATGAACCGTTTGGCTGATCTTGAAAAGCCTATGAAATTGGCGTCTTTACCTCCTTGGCTCGAAGCCGAGACAACGCAGGCGGTTTTTCAATTGATTCATAACGCTGGCCATGTTGTACGCGTGGTTGGCGGTTGTGTGCGCGACACCTTGTTGAGCGCGAGCGGGTCGCCAGATATTGACATGGCCACAACCATGCTTGCCCAAGACCTCATGGATTTATGTCGCACCAAGGACATGCAATGCTTGCCAACAGGTCTGTCTCACGGGACGGTTACCCTACGTTTGTTTTCTCGTGATGGCACCCCTCATACATTTGAAGTAACTACTTTACGCAAAGATATTGCGACCGATGGTCGTCATGCTGAAGTTGCTTTTACCGATGACTGGTTAGAAGACGCTAAACGCCGAGATTTGACGATCAACGCGCTTTATATGGATGCGATTGGTCAGGTGTATGACCCATTAGCAGCTATCGACCAAAGTGGACTGACGGATCTGAAACAAACGCGCATTCGATTTATCGGCGATGCCGAGGCGCGCATTCAAGAAGATTATTTGCGTATTCTAAGGTTTTTCCGGTTTCACTATCGGTTTGCGCCAGACCAAGCGATGGACGCGCATGGGCTGGCGGCATGTATTACATTTCGGTCTGGGCTCGATCAATTATCTCGCGAGCGTGTGCGTGGAGAATTGTTGTCGCTTTTAGCTCTTTCCAATTTCGGTGATGCTGTCATAGGTCTAAATAAGCATGACGTAATGGAACATATTCTGGGCATGAAAATAACGCCCGATCGGAACATGATTGAACGCTTGTCCGGGCTTAATGTTGGGTGTGATCCCATATTGCGATTGGGGGTTTTGTTGAACCATGGGCGTGAGGTGATGTCGGTACGAGACGCATTGCGTTTATCTAACGCAGAAACGTCGCGACTTGGCCATTTATGGGATGAGATGCTGCAGCGCGATATTCTTGGTTGTAGAAACCAACCTGACGATCTGTTCGTTGTTTGCTATCGCTATTCGGCTCAAGCGGTTATGGATCAGTTGGTTTATATTTGGATAAAATTCGACACGGCTCCGGCCAATGCGCAGGCATTATTATTACAGCTTGCGAAATGGGAGCGCCCCGATTTTCCGCTCAGCGGACAGGATTTTTTAAACAATGATTATGCGGCGGGGCCAGAATTGGGCGAAGCCTTTAAAGCATATGAAGATCAGTGGGCACGATCACATTTTAAACTCACGCGTGACGAGTTATTGAGCCGCTTATTAAGTGATAAAGCCGGTCAGTGAAACTGCCGGTAGGTAAGGGGAGCTATCATGGCCACATTACCAAGGGTGGCATTGATGATAGAATGCTCTCGATATTACCGCCTGTTTTTAGGCCAAACATTGTGCCGCGATCGTAAAGCAAGTTAAATTCGACATAACGCCCACGGCGTTTTAATTGTTCTTCTCGTTCTGCCTGGCCATATGCCGTATTGCATCTCCGCGCGATAATCTCTGGGTAAACATCGATAAAGGCGCGACCAACATCTTGGGTGAATGCAAAGTCGGCTTCCCAGTCGCCTGAATTCAGGTGGTCATAGAAAATACCACCTGTTCCGCGCGTTTCTTGGCGGTGGGGGAGGTAGAAGTAATTATCGCATTCTTCTTTAAACCTTGGGTAGTAAGCAGCGTTATGTTTATCGCAGGCGCTTTTATAAGATTTATGAAAATCGATCGTGTCTTCATGTTTTGGACTGCGCGCAGCGTCCATCATAGGTGTTAGATCTCCACCACCCCCGAACCAGTTTTTTGTCGTCACCACCATGCGCGTATTCATATGCGCTGTGGGTGCATAAGGGTTTTTGGGGTGTACGATTACCGATACACCGGCAGCCCAAAACCGAGGATCCTCCTCGGCGCCATCAATCTGTTTGCGAAATTCTGGTGAAAACGTTCCGTGGACCTCTGAAATGTGTATCCCTGCCTTTTCGATAACCTCGCCATGGAGCATAGCCATCGTCCCGCCACCTTCATCGGTTGCGCCGTCGCCGCGCTTCCAATCTTTACGCTCAAATTTTGCGCCACTTGTTTCTAGCGTCTCAATTCGCGCACATAATGTGGTTTGAACATGCGCAAACCATTCTGAGGCGCGTTTCTTATGTTGATCAAGGTCCGTGGTCATATTCTATCATGTCCTATTCGGTGCGTTATTGACGCGCTTGGGCTAAAAGTATCTGTTTCTTTTTCAAGCCAGAGCTTAACTTGCATCAAGTCTCTGGGTTTGTCCAAAGGGCTTATAATCCGAAATTCGCGTTGCGTCATCCCGGCGGCGAGACTTATATCGGCGCTGAACCAGATTTATCTCGGCGTTGAAAATGAATGATTCTTAACGCGCGCGGCTGTGTCGACGTGGATGTATAAGAATATGTATAATGCGCGGGTCCAATATGTGGGGTTTTGAGGGGTGGCATACGGCTCAAATCTGTTATAAATCCAACAAAAAATAGAAGGGTGAGGCTTGTTTATGCGGCACTCTGCCACAGATTGTTCTCACGGCCATTGCTGCCTTTGCGTTAGCAGGCATATCCTGTATAAGAGGGGCAAATAACACCAAACACGGAGTGCATTATGTCATCTGCGCCAGAGTCCGAAAAGGATCCCAATCGCCGAGATTTTCTCTTTTTAGCAACAGGAGCTTTCGCAGCTGTTGGGGCGGCCAATGTTGTTTGGCCGTTAATAGACCAAATGAACCCAGATGCATCAGTAAAAGCTTTGGCGTCTATTGAGGTGGATTTGAACGAAGTCGAGGTCGGGCAAAGCATTACAGTAATGTGGCGCGGTAAGCCTGTCTTTATCCGTCGGCGTACTGAATCTGAAATAACTACAGCGCGTAACGATGATGTTGCCGAGCTTATTGATCCGCAAAGTGATGCGGAACGTGTCGAAAAAGACGAATGGTTGATTATGGTGGGTATTTGCACCCATTTGGGTTGCGTGCCTCTTGGTCAGGCAGGCGACTTTAATGGTTGGTTCTGCCCATGCCATGGTTCGCATTATGATACATCAGGACGTATTCGTAAGGGGCCAGCCCCGAAAAATTTGGAGATACCTCCATATAATTTCGTCAATGATACTCGCATTAAAGTCGGTTAAGGAGACTTGAATTATGAGCGGTGAAAGCACATACAATCCACAGTCAGGCTTCGCAAAGTGGCTTGATTCTCGTCTTCCCATTATGCGGTTGGCACATGACAGCTTTGTTGACTACCCAACACCTAAAAACCTCAACTATTGGTGGACATTTGGCGGGATTTTAACATTCTGTCTGATTACACAGATTGTGACCGGTATTATTTTGGCGATGCATTATACGCCACATATTGATTACGCATTTGCTTCTGTTGAGCACATTATGCGCGACGTAAACTATGGTTGGCTCATTCGTTATATTCACTCAAATGGGGCTTCTATGTTCTTTTTGGCTGTTTATATTCATATTTTCCGCGGTCTTTACTACGGCTCATACAAAGCGCCGCGCGAAGTTTTGTGGATTTTAGGCGTCATCATCTACATTTTAATGATGGCTGCAGCGTTTATGGGTTACGTTTTACCATGGGGGCAAATGAGCCTCTGGGGTGCGACAGTGATCACCAATCTGTTTGGCGCAATACCTGTTGTTGGTGAAAGTGTTGCCATCTGGCTGTGGGGTGGTTTCTCCGTCGATAATGCGACTTTGAACCGCTTCTTCTCTTTGCATTATCTTGTGCCATTCTTAATTCTGGGCGTTGTTGTGCTCCATATTTGGGCGCTTCACGTGCCGGGTAACAATAACCCTGCCGGTATCTCTGTGCAGGATAAGAAAGACACATTGCCGTTTCACCCGTATTACACCGTGAAAGATGCTTTCGGGCTGTCGATCTTCTTGATCTTATTTTCGTACTTTATCTTCTTTGCGCCAAATGTTTTGGGCCACGCAGATAACTACATTCCAGCTAACCCATTGGTGACCCCAGCTCATATCGTGCCGGAATGGTACCTCTTGCCATTCTATGCTATTTTGCGTGCGGTTCCCGATAAGCTTGGTGGTGTGTTGCTGATGTTTGGGGCAATTTTCGTCATGTTCTTGCTGCCTTGGTTAGACACATCGAAAGTGCGTTCAGGCCGTTACCGTCCGCTCTTTAAGCAATTCTATATTTTGTTCATCATTAACTGCTTGTTCTTGGGTTACCTTGGGGCGCAACCTGCTGAGGGCTCTTACGTTATAATGGCACGCATTGCGACAGTATATTATTTCGCACATTTCTTGATTATCCTCCCTGTATTAGGAATCGTTGAGAAGCCTAAAAATGTGCCGCAGAGTATTTCTGACTCGGTTTTGGGTGGTAAAGCCCAGCCGACTGCACAGCCAGCGGAATAGCGAGCTTTAGGGGATAATAAAATGAACAATTTACTTAAAAATGTTGCTTTAGTGAGCGTCGTGGCTCTTAGTCTGGTTTCTTCAGCACATGCGGCTGGTGATGCAAAACACCCTGAAGCTCAGGCCTGGAGTTTTAACGGACCGCTTGGCACCTATGATCGTGATGAGCTTCGTCGTGGCTATAAGGTTTATAAAGAAGTTTGTGCAAGCTGCCATGGTATGAAGTTCCTGTCTTTCCGTAACCTATCACAAGAAGGTGGGCCGGAGTTTTCTGAAGCAGAAGTTAAAGCGATTGCTGCTGAATATCTGGTTGAAGATGGGCCTGATGCTTATGGAGATATGTTTGAGCGTGCGGCATTACCAAAAGATCGCTTCCCAAGCCCATTCCCAAACGAGAATGCGGCGCGAGCAGCTAACGGTGGTGCTTATCCGCCAGATTTATCTTTAATTACCAAGGCGCGGTCAGGTGGTCCAGATTATATTTATGCTCTTCTAACAGGATACGAAGACCCTCCGGAGGGCGTCACGATGCGGCCAGGCCTTTATTATAATCCATACATGGCTGGCGGCGCGATTGCGATGTCCGCACCGTTATTTGACGATATGGTGGAATATACAGACGGAACACCAGCCACAATGGCGCAGTTATCCCACGATGTGGTGGCCTTCTTAAATTGGGCTGCGGAGCCTGAATTGGAAGCGCGTAAACGTTCTGGTATTATGGTTCTTATTTACTTAACGATTTTTGCAGGTCTTCTGTATTTCTCAATGCGCAAGATATGGGCTGATCAGCACTAATTAAAACAGTTCTGTTTCGTGAACTTAAAAAGCCAGCTTAAAGCTGGCTTTTTTATATCTTTTGGATGGTTTGTCTGGCGATTAGACGTTGAACTTGAAGTGGAGTACGTCACCATCTAGGACCAAGTATTCCTTGCCTTCTTGGCGTAACTTTCCAGCATCTCGTGCACCAGCTTCACCGTTAAGGGCAATATAATCATCGTACGCTACAGTCTCTGCGCGAATGAACCCACGCTCAAAATCGGTATGGATAACACCAGCTGCTTGAGGTGCCCGCGTGCCTGTAGTGATGGTCCAGGCGCGTGCCTCTTTTGGGCCAACTGTGAAATAGGTAATAAGGTCTAGAAGTGCATAACCGCTCCGGATTAAGCGATTAAGGCCTGGCTCTTCCAGACCTAGGGTTGTTAGGTATTCGAGGCGTTCTTCGTCATCGAGTTGAGATAATTCTTCCTCTATACGTGCTGAAATAACGACGGACTGAGCACCTTGCCGTGCGGCCATTTCGGCTACTTTTTCTGAGAGGCTATTGCCTTTACCGGCGGACTTCTCCTCAACATTGCATACGTATAGAACAGGCTTTGCTGTCAGTAACTGTAAATTCTTAAAATCTTGTTCCCGCCCTTTGGGAATATCGGCTTGTCGTGCGGCTTTGCCTTCTTGAAGACAGGTCAAAGCCAATTCAACAAGCTCGAGTTCTTCGAGTATCTTTTTATCTTTGCTTGATGCGCGTTTGCGCAAGTTAACAGCACGTTTTTCTGTGCTTTCAAGGTCAGCCAACATAAGCTCAGTCTCGACAGTTTCAGCGTCGCTGATTGGGTCAATGCGTCCCTCAACATGGGTGATGTCATCATCCTCAAAACATCTCAAAACATGTGCAATCGCATCAACTTCGCGAATATTGGCGAGAAACTGGTTGCCTAAACCTTCCCCTTTTGAGGCGCCTCTTACGAGCCCTGCAATGTCAACGAAGCTTAAGCGTGTCGGCATGATGCGGGCTGAACTGGCAATCGCAGCGAGTTTGTTGATGCGTTCATCTGGAACTGCCACATCGCCAATATTTGGTTCGATGGTGCAGAAAGGAAAGTTGGCTGCTTGGGCTGAAGCTGTGCGCGTCAGTGCATTAAAAAGGGTGGATTTTCCGACATTAGGTAAGCCGACAATACCGCAACGAAAGCCCATAATTTTTTCCTCTTCTATTCTTCCTGCGCGGTGTGCCATGACTGCATGGCGAGCGCAATTTTATTTTGGTAGCTGGCATCGTTGCCGTTGGCAAGTAGCTCGATATTATCTGCTAGCGCATCAAGCAGGACGGGCCGCCATGCGTCAGATTTACTAAAGTCGCCTAGGACATGCCCCAAGACACGGTCTTTGTCGCCCGGGTGGCCAATGCCGATGCGGGCGCGTTTAAACTCATTACCAATATGTTCTTTAAGTGAACGTAAGCCGTTATGGCCAGCAAGCCCGCCACCTTGACGCACGCGAAATTTTCCGGCTTCAAGGTCAAGCTCATCGTAAAAGATAATTATATTACTGAGATCTAATTTATAAAACGTTTTGAATGGGGCGACACTTATGCCGCTGCGGTTCATGAAGGTCTGAGGTTTTAAAAGGATGACCCTCCTGTCGGCAACTTGAATTTCGCTAACGAGTCCCTGATACTTTTCTTTAAAGGTTGGTGCCTTGTAGCGCTGGGCAATAGCGTCTATTGCCATAAAGCCGACATTATGCCTTTGGTCTTCATGCTTGGCCCCGGGATTACCGAGGCCAACCATTAAAAGCGGAGTGTCGAAGGACAAATCTAATCCTAATCGTCAGATTTATCTGCCGCGGCCTCTTCGGCACCATCTGTTGCTTCTTCCTCATCACTTTCATCAGACATGCCAGCAGGGGCAGCAATGGTAGCAATCGTAAAGTCGCGATCTTGGATGGCTGGTGTAGCGCCTTCTGGCAATGGAACCGCAGAAATGTGAACACTGTCACCAATGTCAGCATTTTCGAGGTCAACAATAATTTCGTCTGGGATATTGTCGGCTGGGCAATCAAGCTCGATGCTGTAACGAACGATGTTCAAGACACCGCCGCGTTTAATACCAGGTGCGATATCGTCATTGATAAAGTTAACAGCCACTTCAACCGTCACTTTAGCGCCTTTGCCTAAGCGAAGGAAGTCTGCGTGTATAATTGTATCGCGTACAGGGTCTAGTTGAATGTCGCGGGCAATTGCGCGGTTGGATGTGCCATCTATATCAATATCGAGAAGGGTGCTTTGTGCACGCCCTGTCGCATAAAGACGGTTTAACTGACCGATGGTCAAGCTTAGTCCAACTGGGTCTTCTTTATTCCCGTACAACACCGCAGGCACTTTACCTTCACGACGTAATGCACGAGCGACCCCCTTACCGGCTCGTTCCCGCTTTTCTGCGGATAATTTATAAATTTCAGCCATTTCAATCTCCAAATCTGGCGTGACACCACAGGTGATATACCTGTGGGGCATTGCTTTCCTCCAAGGGTGCAAAGCAATTGCAGGGCGGTTATAGCCTTGCAGGGGGTAAAACTCAATCCTAAAGCAACAAAATCAGCCGTTAACTTATCTTAGTCAAAGAGACTGGATACGGAGTTCTCGTCTGACGTGCGTTTAATGGCTTCCGCAAGCAGATTGGCAATAGGAATAATTTGGAATTTTGACGACTCGAGCATTTCAGGGCGCGGGAGAATGCTATCTGTTACGAGCAAATGTTCGAGCTTAGATTTATTAACACGCTCAATTGCCGACCCTGATAAAACGCCGTGCGTAACATATGCTGAGACAGAACTGGCGCCTGCATCAATTAGCGCTGCTGCGGCATTGCACAATGTGCCGGCACTATCAACAATATCGTCTACCAATAGGCAGTCTCTGCCATTAACGTCGCCGATAATGTTCATGACTTCAGAAACCCCAGCACTTTCGCGGCGTTTGTCGACAATTGCGAGATCAGCGCCGATGCGATTGCCTAAGGCACGCGTACGCACAACGCCGCCAACATCCGGGGACACAACCATTAAGTCACGTCCCTTAAAGCGCTCGGTTATGTCATTCACAAAAACTGGAGCTGCAAATAAATTGTCGACGGGGATGTCGAAGAAGCCTTGAATTTGACCGGCATGCAAATCGATCGTCAAGACACGGTCGGCGCCCGCAGCTTCCATCAGATTAGCGACGAGTTTAGCTGAAATTGGGGTCCGCGGACCGGGTTTGCGATCTTGGCGTGCATAACCGAAATAGGGCAAGACGGCTGTGACGCGGCGCGCTGAGGCGCGACGCAAAGCGTCAATCAGAATAAGGAGTTCCATTAAATGGTCATTGGCGGGGTAAGAGGTCGATTGCACAATAAATACATCTTGGCCGCGCATATTTTCTTGAATCTCAACAAAGACTTCCATATCCGCAAAGCGTTTTACAACGCATTGTGATAATGGAATGTCGAGATAGTCGCTCATAGCGGTTGCCAATGGTAGATTGCTGTTTCCGGCTAATAATTTCATGGTTCTCACTCCCCTACTATTTTCTGTAACAAAGCCGTCCGATTCGCGCAAACGTCATATCGGGTTATCCCCGACAAATCATCAATAGGGTACAGACCATTCTAAATACTATTTATGGCAACATGATAAACGAGCCGTGGCGGCCATAATCAGCTTCCTTGACGTGCTGGCTCCTGCGGTAGGAGAAAAAGCTGTCAGCTTCATTATAGGTACAATTGGGCAGTGTCTCATGGGCGATACCCAGCTTATCTAAGGTCGCGCTACAAAATTCAGAAAGATTGAAATGCCATTTGTTGGTTTCGTGATGCCTTTCAAAGTACCGGCCGCCATTCTCGTGGTTGGCATAGATATTATCATAGAATTCTTCGCCGACTTCATAATTGGGCATCTGAATACATGGACCTATCACAGCGCGCATTTCGCCTATATCGGCACCTTTATGGCGCATCATGTCAGCCATTGCCGTGATGACGCCGGAGGTGGCGCCGCGCCACCCTGCATGGGCTGCTCCAATAACGCCGTTTTTAAGGTCAGCGCATAAGATAGGCGTACAATCAGCGGTTAGAATGCCAATGGCCAACCGTCGGCTGGTTGTTACAATTGCGTCGCCCTCTCGCGGTTGATCAAGGTCTTGCTTATCACTAACCTCATAGCAAATGGCGCTGTGGATTTGATGGGGAGTAATTAACGTATTTGCTCCTAAGTGAGTTTTAATGCGCTGTCTGTTTTCGTCAACATTATGGACAGTGTCGTTAGAGCCTTTGCCAATGTTTAAAGATTGATAAATGCCTGTTGAGACGCCACCATGACGCGTGAAAAATCCGTGAGGTATATCGCCCAGAAATGAAGATGTTAGTGCGATTGGCATAGACTTATTTTTTTTGTTTTTGGTCATTCTATAGCTTTCTAACCTATTATTAAGTTTGGGATTGAGTGTCGTGATTGGTTTCAAAACCAGCTAAGAGTGGCATGTTTTGACTGGCAATTGCAAAAGCTTTAAACAAAGCGCCCATTTGGTCAGGTGCGATCAAACGGTCTCTTTCCGCCTGTGTTTGGGCAATCCGGGCTGGATTTGCGCTCATCAGATTTTGGGCGCGCTGGTTAATGCCGATACGTTGCAAGAAGTCCCCTTGTTTGATTGTGTGCCCCCCCCGAAGGCCGTGCTTACGAGCTATTGCCGAAAGAGTGGCGAAATTGACATGACTGGTTAAGTCGCAAAGTCCTATGTCATTTAAGGGGCTCGTGTATTGATGCGCCCGCATTGCTTGTAAAGTGTCACCTGTGCCGTGATCACCGCTCCCGTAATCGAATGTCAAGAAGCTCCCACTTTGTTTGTTGAGCCGTTCGCATAGGTGGCCCATAATTGTTTGTGCGCCAGGACAGGTTTCAACAATATCGTCGTTCGAATTGGTCTGGTTGTGTGTTTCTTGTTGCCCGTGTGCTTGCGCGTATGGCTTGTCTTGACTTGGCAGAAATTGAAAACTGAGTGCGCCATCGCTTTCCAGAATAACGTAACATTCGCGCCATCCAATGCGATGCTTTTTGAATTGCCGAATGGGAAGTGCATCGAAAAATTCATTGGCGAAAATGATGATTGGTGCGTCTTCTGGTAGGCTTTCAATGCTCAGGTGATGTTCGGCATTTGGACAATTGGTCTTTTGAAGTTGGGTTAATGTCGGGCTTATTTCAACAAGGTGCGTTTTAATGGCGTCACACGCTGCATGTTTTTGAAGGATACGATTGATATCGCGCGCCAGTGTTCCGCGTCCGGGGCCTAGTTCTGCTAGATGTAAACTTTTGGGTGACCCCATGCGCTGCCATAGGTCAACAATCCATAGCCCAATCATATCGCCAAACATTTGGCTGATTTCTGGTGCTGTCGTGAAGTCGCCCCCCCTCTCATGCGGGGCGCCCAGCGGTTGCCGCGTTGTATAATAGCCGTGTTGGGGGTCGCTTAATGCGACCTTCATAAAGGTGTCAAGCCGCATTGGCCCCGTGGCCTTAATCTGGGCTCTGATGAATTGGTCGAGCGGTGTCATGCTGTCTTTCTAAGAGCCCGGCGTATGAGATAAAGACCAAGTAGAATGAGTGGTAGGGAGAGAAGTTGCCCCATGGATAAGTCCATCGCAATCAAACCAAGGTGCTTGTCCGGCTCGCGAAAGAATTCAATGGTGAAACGCGCAGCGCCATAACCGAGGGCAAATACACCTGCAGTAAGTCCGGTCTTCGTGAGTGCCCGAAATTTAAAAATAAGTATCGAAATGACAAACATAAGTAAAAGTCCCTCGAGGACTGCCTCATAGAGCTGTGATGGGTGGCGCGGTAGGCTGCCTGCACCCGGAAAAACGATAGCCCAAGCAACGTCTGATGTGCGCCCCCATAATTCACCATTAATAAAGTTGGCAATTCTGCCTAAAAATATGCCGACAGGCGCGCAGGCTGCCGTAATATCTGCCCACATTAGAAAAGATAATTTATGCCGCCTTGTGTAAATATAGGTTGTTAAAATGGCGCCTATAAGGCCGCCGTGAAACGACATGCCACCATGCCATACAGCTAATATATCCGATGGGTTAGCGAGGTAATAACTCGGGTTGTAAAAACTAACATAACCAAGGCGGCCGCCTAGAATGATGCCTAGTGTTACCCATGGCACATAGTTTTCTACGTGCTCGGGCGTGTAAGGAACTGAATGTGCCCATATAGCCGGACGATTCGCCAATGAGACCGCGTACCGCCATGCAAATATAAGCCCAACCATGTAGGCAAGGGAGTACCAGCGCAATACAAAAGGGCCAATTTCAAAGATAACGGGATCAATATTGGGAAATTGCATGTGAGTTCCATTCCAACGAGCATTTTTCTATTGATATATCATACACACTGACGCAGTCTGTGGCCATGAGTGATACGAAAGCAAAAATAGTTGATGATGTAACCAAGCTCTTAACGGGCGCTGGCGTTGCGGTTCAAGCACTTCGCGATGAGGTCGATAATGTTGTCAGCGCGCATCTCGAATCATTTCTAAGTCAAAAAGGCGTTGTCAGCCGGGATGAATTTGATGCGCTGGCCGCGCTTGTTGAACGACTTCGTGACGAAGTTGCGTCGTTGAAAAAATAACGCCTAACGCGTGTATTATTTGCTTTATTAGCCGATTAAAAAATGTTTTCCCAAGAAAACGAACGCGTTTTGGACAAATACCTTTTAACCAAATCATGAATCAGTCACTGTTTTAGTGTGATGAACGTCGTTCACACACTAAATGTTGTGTCTATTGCGAAGAAAGGCCGTGTGATGCAAACAGCTTATGCTGATGATTTCACCATCGACCATCCTATTGATCTGTTTGAAAGCATAGCGGTGCACCGCGAATGGCCGTGCGAGCGTGGAACAGAAGATGATTTGAATTTGTGCATCTCGGGCACCCATTGCGATTATCATCTGGCAATCAGTTGGCGGCCAGATTTAGGCGGGTTACATGTTGCATGTGTTTTTGACATGCGCGTGCCTCTCAACAAACGTCAGGATGTGCACGAGTTATTAGCTCTGATTAATGAGCAATTATGGATGGGGCATTTTGATATTTGGTCATCCGATGGCGCTATTTTGTTCAGGACCACACTGCTCGTGAGCAATGGTGTATTGTCTGAGCGCCAATGCGATGAACTAATAGAACATGGTGTTGACACATGTGAACGCTTCTTTCCAGCTTTTCAGTATCTCATCTGGGCAGGGCATACACCGCGTGATGCGCTTCAAGGATGTATGTTTGAAACGCGCGGCGATGCCTAGTCTTAATAATCTCCTGCCTAGTAATGCTAAATTGCTGCTCGTTGGTGGTGGCAAAATGGGTTTGGCGTTGTTGCAGGGCTGGTTGTCAAAAGGGTTGCCTCAAGATTGTGTGGCTGTTCAAGAGCCGCATCCCTCGGCCGACCTTTTGGCATTAGGCGTGAAGGTTAACCCCGAAAATGCATCTGCTTATCGTGTCATTATTATCGCTGTAAAACCACAAATGGCTGAGGCTGTATTACCCGAACTCAGCCCGGTGATCGATAATGATAGCTTGATTTTATCTCTTATGGCGGGTTTGCCATTGCTTGAGATTGCGCGTTTATGCACCCACGCATGTTCATATGTGCGTACCATGCCCAATACCCCTTCGGCGATTGGCCAGGGCATAACAGCCTTATTTGCAGCGCCCACCGTGAACGAAAATAGTCGTCATATTGCCACTGCACTAATGGGTGCTGTGGGTGAAACAGTCTGGTTGGACGAGGAAGATAGTATCGACGCGGTGACAGCCTTGAGCGGTTCTGGTCCGGCATATGTTTTTCATTTGGTCGAAGCTATGACTAACGCAGGAATAGCATTGGGTTTGGCGCCAGACACGGCCACGCAGTTGGCGCGCGCTACGGTCAAGGGTTCTGGTGCGATGCTAGGCGCGCAAGAGGGTTCGGCCGAGACCTTGCGCCGAAACGTGACATCACCAGGCGGCACAACGGCTGCCGCACTTGATGTGTTAATGGACAACAAAAAAGGCTTGAGCGAGTTAATGCTGCGAACGATGCGAGCAGCTCATTTGCGTGCAAAAGAATTGGCTTCCAACGTTTTGTGAACGGCCAGCCTTGTTGTTACCCTAAGGCTTAATGGCAAGGACTAAATTGGTATGCTGACGCGCGCGCCCAAGCCACCTAGATTGCTTTTTTGCAGTTTGATATCACCACCGTGCCCGCGCGCAATATCAAGGGCGATTGCCAATCCTAAACCTGTGCCGCCAAGATTGGCCGTGCGCGCATCATCAAGACGGTAAAATGGCCTGAACACTTCTTCTAGCTTGGTGTCTGGAATACCTGGGCCATTATCGTCTATGTAAAATTCGATCATCGTATCGTCATGGTTGCGTTGGGCGCTTAGATGAACAACGGGTGCGTGTGCACAGGCATTGTTTATCAGGTTTGCAATGCAACGTTTAAAGGCGTTAGGTTTAATGTTTAAGTCAGTATCGACGCAATCAATAAATTTGACCTGAACGTCGGGCCAACGCCGCTTTGTATCTTGTGTGATGTTTTCGAGAAAGGGCGCGAGGGCTACGCGGCGCGCACTTTCTCCGGCATAGCCTTTTGCGAATGCTAAATAGTCATTCAGCATATTTTCCATTTCATCAATATCGCCCGTCAAAGCATCGGCCTCTGGGCCTTGCTCTAGCATAGCGACTTGCAGTTTGAGGCGCGTTAATGGCGTGCGTAAGTCGTGGCTAACGCCAGCAAGCATTGTCGTGCGTTGTTCGATTTGGCGTTGGATACGGTCGCGCATTTCGATGAAGGATGTGGATGCACTGCGGACTTCAGCAGCCCCACTTGGGCGGAAGTTCGGCATGTCGACGCCCTTACCGAAGCGCTCTGCTGCTTCGGCAAGACGTTGAATTGGTCGCACTTGGTTCCTCAAAAAAATACTGGATATGAGAAGCAAAAGCGCGGATGTACCCGTCATGTAAATCAAGAAAATATGAGAGTTGGTGGCGTAAACACGTTTCCTCTGGGTCAGGACGCGCATTACTTCGCCCGGTAGTAGAATGCGAATGTCGACATAATTATCATAGGTTGAGGTATCTATCCAAAATGGGCGACTAATCTGCATTTTAATTTCGCTGGAGAGGGAACTGTCTAACAGCGCAACAACGGGGGTCGGCACGGGAGGCGGCAATGTCTCTCCGGGCAAAAAAGCGACACTCATATCAAATGTGTCATTGGCCAGTTGACTTAACTCGTAGCTGTCTCCGCCCTGTTCCTTCATGCGCAATTGAGCAAGAAGTGCAATATCGCTGACGACGGCGTTTGATAGTCTTTGTGTCACCGTATTCCAGTGGCGCTCAAGGAAAACAAATGTGACAATAATTTGGGTTACCACAACGGGCATAACAATGATCAATAATGACCGGGGAAATAGTCCCGTCGGCATGTAGCGTTTTAAAAATGCACCAAAATTAAAATTCATTAATCAATCCGCAGTAAATAACCAGAGCCGCGGACGGTCTGAAGGTAAATGGGGTCTCTTAAGTCTGGTTCGATCTTTCTTCTCAAACGATTGATCTGGACATCGATCGCTCGTTCTGAAACATTTTTTTCATCCGAAAGCTCTTCTCTTTTTACGATTTGTCCGGGTTCGCCGGTCAGTTTTCGGAGAAGCTCAATTTCGCGAGTTGTGAGCGTAACGCGCTCGGCGTCTTTCATTAATTCACCGCGTTGGTAATTAAAGACAAATGGCCCAAACTTGACTTCGCTGGGTGGCTCGCTTGCGCGCGCTGTTTCCATTTGGCTTCGGCGTAATATACTATTAATGCGCAAAAGCAATTCTTTGGGGTCAAATGGTTTGGTTAAATAATCATCCGCGCCCATGGTCAACCCATTGATGCGATCCTCTACTTCAGTGCGTGCCGTTAACAATAGGATTGGGATTGGATTGCGTCTTGCGCGTAAGCGTTCAGTAAATTCGAGGCCCGAAATGCCCGGCATCATAACGTCGAGGACCATGAGGTCATAAGATAGTTTTTCCATCAATGCGGCGGCTTCTTTTGCTTCGGCTGCGATGGTTACCCTGAAGCTATTTTCTCGGAGATATTTTTTTAAAAGATCACGAATGCGTGTGTCGTCGTCGACGACCAAAATATGTGGTGTATTTTCGTCTACAGTGCGCCCCGACATTGGTTAACGCTCCTCTTGGTCGGGTGCATCAACAATGTTGATGGTGCTCAAGACGCTTCCCTCTTTAAGAGCGCTAACGATGAGCTTATCGACCTCATCACGATTATCAGGCGAGATTATGTTTTTCATCACGCTCTTCCAAGCGGCGAATTGTTTGGCATCTAAGGCTTCGAACGCATTTGCAAAACGTGCGACTTGTGGCTCAATCAGCTCATTATGTAATCGATGACCTTTTGATGTGAGGTAGACTAGTCTTTTGCGTCTGTCGTTCTCGCCAATTTCTTGGCGTATATAGCCGCCATCAATGAGTTCGCGTAAAACGCGTGCTAAGCTTTGCTTGGTAACCTGAAGAATGGTGAGCAGTTCTGCAATACTAAGGCCTGGGTTGCACCCCACGAAATGCAACACGCGGTGATGTGCCCGTCCAAAATGATGCCGTTCTAAGATTATATCTGGATCCGAAATAAAATCTCTGTAGGCAAAAAACATAAGCTCAATCGCGTCTTTGAACTGATTGAGTGATACCTGTTTTTGGTATTCATCAGTTTCTGCGATTGGTTTTTTATGCTCAGACTGTTGCACTCTAGACCTCTTTAAAGACAGGCGCTTCAACGCGCTATAATATGTCAGCCTTGTTGACATATTATAGTTCTCCTGATAACTCTATCATTAATTCGAAAAAATGCGACCGGCAAAAAGCCGTGTGGGAGTTCCTTGATATGAGTGTTCCGTTCGACCAGCGTGATGGCTATATTTGGATGGATGGAGAGATGCGAGATTGGCAATCGTGTCAGGTTCATGTGCTGACACATGGATTGCACTATGCTTCAAGTGTTTTTGAGGGTGTTCGCGCTTATAATGGTAATATTTTCAAGCTCGAGGAACATACTGAGCGCCTGATTTATTCGGCTGACGTGCTTGGTTTTAAAATTCCGTTTGATGCCGCGGCGATTAACAAAGCGTGCATTGAAACCTTAGAGAAGAATAATTTATCCAGCGGTTATTTGCGCCCAATCGCTTGGCGTGGAAGTGAAATGATGGGTGTGTCTGCTCAGCAAAACAGCATTCATTTGGCTGTTGCAGCGTGGGAATGGCCATCCTATTTTGACCCAGAGCAACGTAAAAAAGGTATCCGGCTTGATATTGCACAATATCGTCGTCCAGACCCAATGACGGCGCCATGCCATGCCAAAGCTGCCGGTCTTTATATGATTTGCACTCTTTCAAAACACGCGGCGGAGCAAAAAGGGTATGCAGATGCTATGATGCTTGATTGGCGCGGGCAGGTGGCTGAGACGACAGGTGCTAACATGTTCTTTTTGCGCGATGGGGTCATTCATACACCGACACCAGATTGCTTCTTGGATGGCATAACGCGGCGTACGGTTATTGGCCTAGCAAAAGCGCGCGGTATTGAGGTTGTTGAACGCGTTATTATGCCCGATGAGTTGTCCGATTTCAGCGAATGTTTTATTACGGGTACGGCGGCGGAAGTGACGGCAGTTGGCGAAATTGGACCCTATGTTTTCACGCCGAGTGAGATTACGTTTTCTTTATCTGACGACTATTTGGCTCTGGTGGGCGCCCAGTAGTCAAAAGCTTGGTCCTGAGCGATTTATGGCTAAAAATTCGCTTCAAAAATATCTACCCAAAACCATCACTTTCTGCTTTCGAAGCGCTAAAAGCTAACGTAAGCTTTTAAGCTGAAGTGAGGAATTGATAATGGGTTTATATGACAAATATGTTTTGCCGAGATTTTTAAACTCGGCATGCGGCACAAAGCCAATCTTAAAGCAAAGAGAAAAAATTGTGCCGCATTGCACCGGGCGTGTGCTTGAGGTCGGTATGGGTTCGGGTCTTAATTTGCCTTTTTATGATGCGTCCAAAGTTGATGTCGTGTTTGGCCTTGAGCCGGCCCGCGAAATGGTCGCGCTGGCTAAACCCAAAGCCGAAAAAATGCCTTTTTCTGTTGAGTTTATCGACTTACCGGGCGAAGAAATTCCGTTGGAAGATAATAGCATCGACACTGTGTTATTGACCTATACTCTATGTACGATACCGGGTGCCGAAGCTGCGCTTGCTGGTATGCGCCGCGTTTTAAAGCCGGGTGGTAAATTATTATTTTGCGAACATGGTCGCGCCCCTGATGCCGCAATTGCCAAATGGCAGAACAGGATTAACGGGACATGGCGTCATATCGCTGGTGGTTGCAATATGAACCGCGATATACCGGGTCTTATTCGGGCAAGCGGCTTTAACATTACAGACATTGACAGCATGTATTTGCCGTCTACGCCCCGCATACTTGGTTTTAATTATTGGGGCAGCGCTAACAAATCATAAGCACGCGGGTAGGCACTCACCAAAAAATGGTTGGGCAATCGCTAGACAATAGTTCGTCTTTTTGTATTCTTCGTAATCGTGTATTTTGAGAGGCAGGCGTTCTAGGAAGTGAAGCCACTAATCGCCGTCTCTTTATACTTTTTGCGTGCGCGCCCGATGGCGACGTAATAGATGATGAATGTCAGGAACCATGCGATTGTGGCGAGACTATCACCAAAGTTTAGCGTGACGGTTAGTCCAAATACATAAAGTATTGCGGATATTGCCAGGATGGCGGCCAAAGTTTGTCGCGGGCTTAATCCGAGCAACATGATAATGTGATGGATATGTGTCCTGTCCGGCGACATGGGCGATACGCCTCGCAAAATGCGTCTCGACGCTGTTGCCAATGTATCAAATACCGGAACTGTGACGCTCCATAAAACAAGTGAAGATGGAAAATAAGAGTAATCGCTCAATTGTCCTTCAGCGACCTGTATGAGGCTGGCAGATAAGATAAGTCCAAGCAACATACTGCCGCTATCACCCAAGAATATTTTTCTTCGAGGAATAAGCCCTAAGTTAAAAGCTAAGAACACGCATATTGCTGCGGCAACGAATACCAAGCGTTTTAGTAGGTTTGGATCAAGGCCACTATTATTGAATGTAAGGCTTATCAGAATGAAACCAAGGCATGTGAGTGCGAGGCCTGAACATAATCCGTCTATGCCATCTATCATGTTAAACGCGTTGATTAAGCCTGTGACAGCAACAATTGTTACCACAATGGCAACCATGTAATTTCCCGAAAGCTCGTTTATCAATCCGACCCCGATATTGGTCACCACAATGCCGCCCCCGATAACAATGAGCGCAGCACTGGCCAGTTGCGCCAGAAATTTAGTTAATGCGCGGACACCAAACCGATCATCCCAAATGCCGATTAAGATGAGCAAGCAGGCAGCGAGCATGATCGCGGGATGAGAGTTTAAAAACCCCAAATAATGAGCGATGATGAGGCTCAATAAAAGGGATGGCCCACCGGCGAGGGGGATAACTCCGGCGTGGTCCTTACGCCCGCCAGGGTGGTCGACAATATCAAGCTTATCGCATAGGTGGCGCACCACAAATATGGAAAAAAAAGTTGCGATAAAGCCCGTTAACGCGACGTCGATATACATCATGTCTGATTTGCCAGGGGTTTAATGTTACAGAATACTTGCCTATGGTTATTAAGTCATTAGGTGATTGTCAATCTTTATGAGGGGCAATAAAGCTATCAAAATGATATTGGCTATGAGGTTTGTTTATTGACAAGTCGATGGCCAGAGCCTTAATTACGACGCTTATGGTGGGGGCGGGTTTTAGCGTCGAGGGTTTTAATGTTTAAGATTAGATTGTTTTTTCTCTGCTGGGTTTTTATGAACGGCTCCTTTATTGGCGGTGCTGTTGCTGCGGGAAATGCGGGAGATGCGGAGTTTGCACTGGGGCAATCCTCAGCTGAGCCTGTAAAAAGCTCCGTGATCAGCGAAAAATCTGTTGCAAATACGCCGGCCCTCGGGGCTGTCTTTGAAAAGTCAAGAGACGGTATGGCGCGCGTGCTTAAGCAGTCACGCTTTGGTGTTGGCTTGGCGGGGCTTAGTTTCCCCCATTACCCTGGTTCTAAACACTCTAGTAATCGTGTTATTCCAATACCTTATTTAGAATATTATGGCGATGCGCTATCGGTTGATGATAAGGGCCTGAAGGCAAAGATCTTCGTAGGCGAAAATTGGCAATTGGGGGTGAGCGTGAACGGCGCGCTGCCCGTTGATAGCCAAGATGATGAAAAACGTGCCGGCATGGTGGATCTCTACACAATGGGTGAGATTGGACCGGAGCTAAGATATATATTGCGCGACGCCGGTGGTGTGATGATTAGCTTGGACTTTCCCCTTCGCGTTAATTTGTTGCTTGAAAATGACTTTTTGCGCGAGCAGGGTGCGAGCTTTGAGCCGCGACTGCATATCGAAAAGAATACGCAAAATTGGTCTGGAGAAATTGACATCGGTCCGCTCTATGCGAATGAACGCTATATGGATGTATTTTATGAAGTGCCTCAGGCATATACGTCGCCGACGCGCAATCGATACGATGCAGATTTGGGCCTTTTATCGCTAAGGCTTTCGGCGACCCTGAAATATCGTTTTGGCGATTATATCGGTATAATTTACGGGCGCGCTATGTCGCTGTCTGAAGCCACAAATCGTGATAGCCCCTTGGTCGCGACGGATCATTATTTTGCTGGCGGCATAGCCATTATTCGAACATTTACGTGGTAATCGATGATAAAAAGAATTTTTTTTCTCGTGGTTTGTGTGTTCCTAATCCAGGGTGAGGCTTGGGCGATTAATGCACGGGTGAATGATGTTTATGCGACTTTTGAGGCGCCTCTAAAAAATAGCGATATTTATGCGACGAAAAAAAATACTTTCCGATTGAATTTTGATGCGTTTGAAACTGGGCCAGTTGCCGACTTAATGTCGCTAACAGACACACAGAAAACGCTTGAAATGATAATCGGCGACCAGAACATGGCGCTTCTGTCGTCGGATGAGCGCGATATGATTGCTCAGGATATTCAGGAGAGTTTTAGGCGTTATGCTTATGAATGGCTGTTCGATGACAGTATGGGCGCTATGCGACTGGTTGGGGTTGAGGCGGGCGACGGCGCCCAAGAAACAATTTTAAAAATTGAACGCATCATCAACTTTTTACCTGATTTTGTCTTTGACGTTTATGCACATAACGTAAATGGCGCATGGAAAGCATATGATTTTGGGATTTTAGGGATTCGGTATTCGGGTTTAAAGCGCAGTGCGTATTTGAAAAACCTGAAATTAGAGGGCGCTCAGGGCCTTTCAGACTTTTTGCAGGCCAAAAATATTAAATTTTTTCGTCAATTATGTCGTTCAAAGAATGTTGAAAGAACCCAGGTTGAGAAAAACCTACATAAAGATCAGAAACTACCCCTTAATCATCTAAGTTATTCTAAAATATGTGTAAAATATGCTGAGCACTAGCATTTTAAGCTGTCTAAGCCGTTGAGTGGGGTGGAGTGCCCAAAAATACGCGGAGCCAAAAAATACGCGGAAATAATAAGTTAAATTCGAGTTAAATATTTTAGTTAAGATTGAAATATAAATTGACAAAAAAAAATTGTATTGATACTTATACATTGAGTTTGCATCATCTTGCGTACCAAATAGATATAATGGTGCTGCGCAAAATGGTTGGAAAATTGTGGTTTAGACAAATATTAACTGGAGTAAATGAAATGAAATATATTGTAACTGGCGCCCTAGCGCTTATCTTGTCAGCGTCGCCAGCAGCATTTGCCCAGGAACAAGGCGGATCAGGTGCAGCAGGTACAATTGGCGGTGTTAGCGTTGGTGCAGCTGCGATTGCAGCAGGTATTGTACTAGGTATTGCTGTAGCGGTTGACGCGGCCGATGATGATGATGCGCCGGCATCAGCCAGCAGCACATCAAGTACATCAAGTACATCAGGTACATCAGGCACATCAGGCACATCAGGCACATCAGGGACTTGATTAGCGCCCAAGTTTGAATTTGAAAAGGCAGGGGTAACCCTGCCTTTTTTTTGATGCCGATTGAATAGACTTTTGATCGACACTTTATTTGATTGCCATGGTGGTTTTGTATTACATCGATGCAGATGAAATAGGAATTATGTATCGGCCTCCGGCTTTCCTCTAGTTTTCCGCGGTCTTTACTTGAGATTGATCTTTGCTATGAGACTTATAGTTTTAGTTTTGGCAATAATTTTCCCGCTTACAGGTGCGGAGGCGACAGACCTTGGCACGACGGGTCTCATTGACACACCAACCGCACGCATGCAGGCAGATGGCACATTGAGTGCGTCCATCGCGAGCCAAAAATCTGTCGATATATATGCCATTACCTATCAAGCAACCCCTTGGATAGAGGCTACTTTTCGTTATTCGATTTTTCGAGATGATTTCGAGTATTATGATCGTTCCTATGAAATAAAGACGCGCCTTTTGGAGGAAACCGATTATTTTCCTCAAATTTCTGTCGGTCTTCGCGATGTTGTAGGAACAGGTATTTTTGGTGCTGAGTATATTGTGGGCTCTAAAAAATTCGGGCCTGTCGATGTTTCCCTGGGTTTGGGCTGGGGGCGCCTCGCTGGAAAAAGCACTCTTAAAAACCCATTAACTGAGATTAGTGATGAATATGCCACGCGGGAAAATGACGTTGGGCAAGGCGGTGAGGCGTCGACCAATATTTTCTTCCGTGGCAAATATGTGGGACCCTTTGGTGGTATTTCTTATACCAAAGATCGATTTAAATTCATGGCTGAGTATAACCCAGATCAATATGATTGGGAGGTAGCGCGGGGGCAAATGCGACCTGATAGCCCCATTAGTTATGGGGTTGAATGGGCGGCCAGCAGAGATGTTAAATTGGCCTTGTCGATGCAGCACGAGGAGGAGTTTGGTTTTAAATTAGTCGCCGCTTTTAACACAAAAGCTAAAGCCCCGCGCTATCCCGAGCCGCTGATCGTGCCAACACGCGATATTCCGCAAGAAGATCTTCGCGACGGCATCGATAAAGACAGTTGGTATGATGTGTTGCTCTATGATATGGAGCGTTCTGGTCTGATTTTGGTATCAGCTGATTATCAACCACGCAGCAAAAACATAACCCTTACAATTTCAAATAGGAACTATGCCTCTTGGTCAGATGCGGTTGCCCGCAGTTTGCTTTTAGCAGACACTTATTTGCCGAAGAATTTTGAAACGATCAATCTTGTGCTGCAAGAAGACAATATGCGCATTGTTGGTATTGATACCATGCGCCCGAGTTTAATGGGGGATATATCCCCAGAGCGTTTCGCGCGTCAGATCGATTTTACACCGGCCAGCTATGCCGAGGCGCCGCTTAGGCGTACCGATTTTGTGACAAAGAAACTTGCTTTTGATGTGTCGCTTCAGAATAGGCTGCAGTTTTTTGATCCTGATGAGCCTCTAAGGTATCAATTTTATGCCCTGATCGAATCGCGCATTGGTTTGCCGGGTGGAATTGATTTTGCATTGGGTTATGCGCAGGATTTAGATAATAATTTTGACACTATTTTAAGGGACTCTGATTCTGTTCTGCCCAGGGTTCGCTCTGATATGAAGAAATATTACCAGCAGGGACAAAGTGGGGTTAATCACTTTTATCTCGAGAAAATAGGTTCTTTCGACAAGCAAACGCATTACCGTTTATTTGGCGGTATTCTCGAGGATATGTTCTCAGGTGTTGGGGGGGAGGTTTTATATCAACCTATCGACTCCCGGTTAGCCTTTGGGGGCAGTTTGCTTTACGCAAAGCAGCGCGATTATGATCGTGATTTCGGTCATTTAGACTACGATACGGTATCTGGATTTTTGAGTGCTTATTGGGCGACACCCTTTTATAATTACGACTTAGGTCTTCATGCTGGGCGCTATTTGGCGCGTGATTGGGGCGGAACCGTTGAGTTGAGACGCAGTTTTAATAATGGCTGGTCGGTTGGTCTATGGGCGACATTGACGGATGTTCCTTTCGAGACTTTCGGTGAAGGTAGTTTTGATAAAGGCATGTATTTCAAGGTTCCCTTTCATGCCATTTTGGGGCAAAATACGAGAAGTTTTTACGAATCTCGATTGCGCCCTATTCAGCGCGATGGCGGGCAAAGAATTGAAGGTTTCTCAGGGGACCTGTGGTATAGGCTTCGTGGGTTGCGTTATGACGCTCTCGACGACAGTAAGGAGCGAATGCAACCATGAGGGCAATGTGTTTTACACTTATAATGAGTGTCTTTGTGGCTGCTTGTGCTGTCAGGTTGCCTCAACTCGACTCGTTTATCGGCAATGATGCGGCTGAGATGGATCTCTCGCCATATTATTGGACATTCTCTGCAGACGGCGAACGCTATGAGCTGTTGGCTATTTCGCTTCCGAATAAAACAATGTTTGCTGATAAAGAAAGTCGTTTCGTAAGTTTTGATGGTTGGATGATTAATGAAGTCGCTGGTTTTAGCGGCAATAATTCTTCTATCTCAATTTCGCAAGCAGGTAATTCATTTTCAGTTTTGACTGGTGGGCAAGCGATTGCAAATTACACGTGTGACGCTTGGGTCAAAAACAGCCATCGCCAGGGTGCACAATTTGTTCAATCGTGTAGTCATGGTTATGAAAGTACCATAGATATCGATGCGGATGGAAATATCACCCGAATTCATCAATTCGATGGGCTTCACGAATGGGTGCTCGAGAAAAATAATATCTGAGGATCGCGCCGAGCGCGGCTATGGTGTTGGTTATCCTGATTGAGCGATACTTAATAAATGTTGTAGAGAAAATAATACGGTTTTAAAAAGAGAGATTTCATGTTCCAACGCAATTTTTTAAGTCTAATCACCCTCGTGATGTTCGCGCTTTTGGGTGTGCCTGAACAGAGTTGGGGGCAATCCTTAGAGCAACTTAAAAGTCTTCCTCGTGCACAACAAGAGGCGCTCGCTCGCCAGATGGGCATAGATCTTGATAAATTAGGTGTTGGCGCTGAGGGTGCGAGCGAGCTCGGTATGCCTGGTGAGGAACTTGAGCAGCGCGATCGCCAAGAGCGCGATGGGGAAGATGAGGGGTTAGCCCAGATTTTAGGCTTTAAGCCCGAGCTGAAACGTTTTGGTTTAGATCTTTTTGATAATGAAATTTCGACGTTTGCGCCAACAGATAATAGCGATGTGCCGAGCGATTACGTTTTAGGGACGGGCGATGAACTTGTTATTCAGCTTTATGGGGCTAAAAATAGCGAACTTGTTTTGCAAGTGGCACGCGATGGTACAATTAACATTCCAGATCTTGGGCCACTTAACATTGGTGGCATTCATTATTCAGACGCAAAAGCTCTCATCTCAGCGCGCATCAGCAAGCAAATGGTGGGTGTGCAGAGCGCGATTTCACTCGGGAGGATGCGCGCGATTAATGTCTTTATGGCGGGCGAAGTGAAGGTGCCCGGGGCTTATTCTGTCTCTGCTTTAACAACATTATCACAGGCACTTTTTGTGACGGGAGGGCCTTCAGAGGTCGGCTCCTTGCGCTCGATCATGGTAAAGCGTGGCGGCAAACTCGTGTCCGACTTTGATTTCTATGATTTATTGGTTAAGGGCGACGCGCGAGCGGATATACGCCTACAGTCTGGCGACGTCGTGTTTGTGCCGGTCTATAATGATATCGTAGAGGTTGAGGGGGCCGTCAAGCGCCCAGCGACTTATGAAATTAAGAAGGGTGAAACGCTAGCAGAGGTGATCGATTTTGCGGGCGGGGTAACCCCCTCTGCCAATGTGGATGAAATTACACTTCGGCGTTATGCGGCGGGTCAAGCTGCTAATAAGATTGTTAGCTTGTCCAGTGCAGATCAAGAATATATGGATGGTGGTGGGTTTGTGCAGGTCTTTGATGCACCCCAATACTTTGAAATGCGTAACCAAGCCACGATGGCTAAAAAGAGAAGGAATGCGATAAAGGTTATTATCCAGGGGGAGGTTGTGTTCCCTGGAACCTATTACCTTGGGGAAGGTGAACGCATATCCGACCTGATTAAACGGGCCGGTGGTGTTAATGAAAGCGCGTATTTAGAGGGAGCGGTTTTTACGCGCGAGAATGTGCGTAATCAGGAACGGTTACGTGCGCGCGAACTTGCGGACATGGTGCGGGCGACATTTACGAGTGCCTTAATGACCAATGAAACAAAAAGCTTTGATATTGAAACAATCGAATTTGTTACAGACGAGCTTCGTTCTTATGAAGGTATAGGGCGTTATATTATTGATTTGCCGAGGGCCTTGGCCGGGCGCACTGATGCTGATATTCAGCTTATGGCCGGCGATGCCCTATATATTCCTCAAGCATCTGACGTCGTCTCGATCTTTGGTGAGGTCCGCCGAGCGGCTACGCATGCTTATGATGGAGACCTCAAGATTGATGATTATATCAAAATGGCGGCTGGCGTGACGCCGCGCGCAGATGTTGAAGGTATATATATTGTCAAGGCTAATGGCAGTGTTGCACTGCCTAAGCAGAGTTTATTTTCTTTTGCTTCGCGCTCTGAGCTGATGCCGGGAGATACGATTATTGTTCCGGTTGATGGGGCTTATGTAGATGCCTTACCGTTTTGGCGTGATGTTATATCTATTGTCTATCAAGGTGCCGTCGCAGTCGCCGCCATTAGTGGGCTTTAATGATGTCTGATTTGCATGAAAATTATGATGATGAAATTGACCTAAGAGAATTATTTTCTGTTCTCTGGGAGAGTAAGACGACGATAATGGTCATTACGGTGATGGCTGCATTACTGTCCGTGGTGATTTCGCTATCAATGCCAAATAAATATAAGTCTGAAACATTGCTGGCGCCTGCCGTAGACGATGGTGGCGGTGGCCTAGCCGGACAGTTTGGTGGCCTTGCTAGTTTGGCTGGTGTTTCATTAGGCGGAGGCGGTGCGACAGACAAAGCGACATATGCGCTTGAGGTTATCGAGTCTCGACAGTTTGTCTCTCGTTTTGTTGCGAAATATGACCTAAAACCGGCCCTTATGGCAGTAGATTATTGGGACAGGCAATCAGGTGAGCTTGTTTTTGATGATGACGTTTACGACCCGAAAACGAAAAAATGGCTTTCAGACGAAGAACCAAGCGATCAAGAGGTGCATGAAGCTTATTTAGGGGCGCTGACCATTTCTCAAGACGCAAAAACTGGATTTGTGTCCTTGGGTTTTCTGCACCTCAGTCCAGTTTTCGCGAAACAGATTACTGAATGGGCGGTTGCTGATTTAAATGAGGCCATGCGACAAAAAGATATTGCCGAAGCTGAAAGCTCCATTGCTTATTTGCAGCAACAAATTCAGGCAACCTCGCTCGCCGAATTACGCAAGGTATTTTACAGTTTAATTCAGGCGCAAACTGAAACAATGATGCTCGCTAAAGTGCGCGCCGAATATGTTTTTGAGACGCTTGACCCTGCCGTCGTTCCAGAAGAAAAATCTGAACCAAAAAGGGCAATTATTTGTATTTTGGGGACACTTCTTGGCGGAATGTTAAGCGTGTTATTTGTCCTCGTTCGGCATTATTGGCAAAAGCAGGAAGATTAATAGACGTTTGAATTGATCAGGTTGAGGGATGCAAGAACCATTAAATTACACCAGCCAAGACAAATGGTATGTCGCACAACTCAAACCCAATGGGTTTCAAAAAGCAGTCATTAACCTAAATCGCCAGGGTTTTGAGACTTTTATGCCTGTGCGTGAGATAACGGCAAAGCTCCGCCATAAAGTGACGGCGGTCGACAAGCCTATTTTCCCTGGTTATATTTTTGTGCGGTTTGAGAGCAATGCGGATGGATGGCATCGCATTAATTCGACATTGGGTGTTTCTAGGCTGATTACTCTCGAGACAGGAAAGCCGTCTCCTGTTCCAGAGGCATTTATGGCTGGTTTGCTTGCGCGGTGCGATCAGCAAGGGGTTCTGCAGGCGATAACAGATCTTAAGGTTGGGGATCGCGTAAAAATGGTCTCAGGACCTTTTGTTGATATTATAGGGCAGATTGATCAAGTTCTCGGTGATAATAATATCCGCTTATTGTTTGACTTAATGGGGCAAGCTACAAAAGTAGATGTCGCGCCGATCCGACTCGAACGTTTGTAAAGTTCGAGCATCGCGCATTTACAATCAAAAGGAATGGTCAGATTAAAATTTCAGTAATAGGTGGCGGTATTAATGGTTTGAGCATTGCCTGGCACCTCGCAAAATCTGGTCACGAGGTTGGGCTATATGAGGCCGATGAGGTTTTATCTAAGACGAGTTCAGCATCTTCCAAAATGCTCCATGGCGGCATTCGTTATTTAGAAACGGGGCATATTGGTTTGGTCTATCAGGCTTTAAAAGACCGACACTGGTGGATTACCCACGCAGGTGCTTATGTGACAGTTCAACCTTTTTATGTACCGATTTATCGCGATAGTCCGCGCCCCCTCTGGAAAATGTTTGCTGGTGTTAAGCTTTATCAATGGCTGGCGGGGGCACGATCTCTTGGTTCATCGCGCTTGATTACTCGACAAAAAATTGAGGGGCTTGGCTTGGGGCTGAAACGAGAAGGCCTCAAGGGCATGGTCAGCTATGTTGATGCGCAAATGGACGAGGACGGATTAGGGCATTGGGTGCAAGAGCAAGCACTTGCTGCCGGTGTCTCGATTTTTGAGCACTCTCCCGTTAAACGCATTACTAGAGACGCCTGTATCTCATTGGTGCGTGGCGATGTGGTTGAGGCTGAATTATGCGTCAATGCCACTGGGCCTTGGGTGAACGAGATGCTAGAAGTATCTGAAATCGCATCAAAGTTTGGTGTGGAACTCGTACGTGGTAGCCACCTTGTTATTGATACGTCTTGGCAACATGCTTTTCTATTACAAGTTAAAACTGATGATCGGGTCGTTTTTGCTTTGCCCTATGACGGTAAGCTGTTGCTTGGCACGACAGAGGTTGTTCAAGACCGAGCCACGGCTCCCGAATGTTCTGATGCAGAGACAGATTATCTCATTGATGCTTTTAATTCATATTTTGAAAGACAAATATCTACACGCGATGTGATCTCTAAAATGAGTGGTCTGAGACCGATCATTAAAACAAAGAACAGTCGGGGAGACCCGTCTCGTGCGAGTCGTGAGAGCGCGGTTGAGTTTAATCATCGTCTTATTAATGTTTGGGGTGGTAAATGGACATCTGCCATATCATTAGCGGATAAGCTGTGTCAAAAAATATCTAAAGAATTTGTTTTTAAAGCACGTAAATAGAGTTTATTTTCTGAGTAAGCTTAATTTTAAAAAGGGTACGGCTATGTTTTTAGATTCTATAAGCCGTAGAAATATCGATTTATACGCAACATTTATCATGGCTTTCACGATGGCTGTTCTCTCCTTTATGCCCGTGGAGAGCCTTCCGGAAAGTAACGTATCGGATAAATGGCAACATGCCGTTGCGTTTCTAGTTCTGGTTCTGCCGCTTAGTATATGCCGCCCTCATTTAGCCTTGAAGGTTGCTGTCGTCGCGCTTGTCTTTGGTGCTATGATTGAAATCCTACAACCCTATTTTAATAGATTTTTTGAATTTTTAGATTTTATAGCTGATGGCGTGGGTGTGGTGGCCGGTGTTTTTTTTGGGCGCTTTATGCGGCGGTTTATTCATTCCATCGAGCAACGGCTGTTTAAAAAATAGTCTGGCAAGATTTCGTTCCTAAAATCAACTGAATTTGCTGCATGCTATAGGTTTGCTTTCTAGGTCGAAGCCCTTATGTTTGGGATTATGATAAACAGACAAAATATGTCTAGGGTCATTGTATCCTATACGACAGACCGAAAACCCGGCGGTATAAGTAGCAGTCTTGTTTCATATTCGCAGGCAATGGCAATTGCGAATATTCAACACATTATTATTTTGCCGAGTCTTGCTTATGTGCCCGAAGAATTGAAGGCGCTTGATAATGTGAGAATTATTCCATGCGCCACATCGCGGATGCGGTTTGATTTAGCCACGCGGTTCGCCTTCAACCTTGAATTGCGTCGTCAGTTTAATGCGGCTGGGCGCGTTTTTATTCATAATGCTAAACATATCCCAGCATTTTCTTGGCTTGGTCGTCGCGCATTAGCGGTTAACCACACGGGAAAAACCCGTTTTCTGGAACGCATTATGGATGTGGTATTTTTAAATAAGTCAGTTGAAGGGCGGTTTAAAAAAAGTTTTCCGTCTTATCAAGGGAAGACGAGAGTTATTCACCATGCATTTGATTTGCAGGGGCATGCGTATCACGCACGCAATTCGACACGGCCTGTAAGTGTTATCTGTGCAGGACGTTTGCTTATTAAAAAAGGCGTTGGTGACTTGATTGAAGCCGCTCGTATTTTGCAAGAACGGGACGTGAATTGCATTATTCGATTAGTTGGCGCGGGAGAGGACGAGCTCTTATTTTCTCAAACGATTAAAGATTATGGTTTGAAGAATATTAAAATTCTTCCATGGAGTAATAATTTAGCGGCGGATCTTTTGGCTGCTGATATATTTTGTTCGCCGTCACATGGCGAATCTTTTGGTTTGGTTATGGGCGAGGCCATGCGTGCGAGCTTGCCGATTGTCTCAACACAAACAGACGGCGCCACAGAATATGTCGAGCAGTGTGAAGCGCTGTTTTGTTTGATGAGCAAGGTGGGTGATTATGTAGGGCTTGCGGATAATATTGAAAAATTAGCCGTCGATGATGAATTGCGCTCTCAATTTTCTCGCAATGCCTTTGAAATGATTTCACAACATTTTAGCCTCGACCGCTTAGCACAAGATTTTGAAGGCTTGTTGAACGATTTTTCAGGATAAAACCTGAAACCTGTAGACAAGGTCTTGACGGGTACATATTTACTGTTAAAAATAGAACAAAGCGTGAACATTAAGCGCTATTTCCAAAAGTTTTGACCTGTGGAGCGTGGCCCAATGGAGCGATTGCGTGCGAATAACCGTCTGATAAAAATACAGAAATTGAAAAAACTGCGTGCTTCTTTGCAGCGATTTGAGCCTCAATTTGATGAGACGATCAAAACTGGCTTTATACCGATTGATAGGGATCTGGCAGAAAATGAGCCCAAGTTTGAGATAAATGGTAACGCTTATTCGGGTTCTGGTAATATTGCACATAATGGTGTTTTAGCATTAGGTGCAGTGCATGCTGTTGAGGCGCAAACCATACATGATATGCCGGCCGCGACGGGGTTTGCGGCACATTTGGCGTCACGGTTTGCGCATGCGGCGCCTATTATCTGGGCGCAAAGCCGTGCGGCGCAATCGGAATGGGGAGATCCATATCTTGGGGGGCTTTCTGCCTATCGTCTTAACGCGCATCAGCTTTGGTATATGCGCGCTATTCCAGAAAGTGAATTTTTATGGGCGATAGAAGAAGCGCTTGGCTGTGCTGAAGTAGGTTGTGTGGTGGGGGCTTGTATGGCGTCAAACCTTACAATGCGGGCAACCAAGCGGTTTGGATTAACAGCGCGCCGTTCGCGGCGGTCACTTATTGTGGTGACACCGCCGCATCAACAAAAACTTGCATTAACCAGTAAATGGCAAGTTGCGGCAGATGGTAAGGACCATTGGCGGGTGCGTTTACAAGGTCGTTTTTTAAATGGTTTTCGGACACCATCAGAATGGCGGTTATCAACTCAAGATTTGATGGCAGATCAACCAATCACACGGCTTGATGATGTGGGAAGCTTTTATGGATAAGCTTTTGTCGCGCCGTATTTTGGTTTTATCTTTCCCGAATTGGGTTACGGATATTAGCGCGCCTAGGGTGAAACAAGGCAAGCCCTTTGGTGTTTATGCGCCAGCTCAAGCAGGTTTAAAGTTAGTCGCTGTTAATGAGCCAGCAAAAGAAATTGGGCTATGTGCAGGTATGTCAGTCGTTGATGCACGTGCACTTGTTCCTGAATTAGAATTACAAGAGCTTGATACGCACCTTATTCAACGTAGCTATGCTTTATGCGCGCGGTGGGCTAGTCGTTTTACGCCGTGGGTCGGCTTTGACACAGTGCCAGGTCATTATAGCTTGGTGATGGACATTAGTGGTTGCGCGCATTTATTTGGCGGTGAACGCGCCTTAGTTGAAATAATAACTAATATACTGTCACGACGCATGATTAGCGTGCGCGCAGCGATTGCTAATACCATTGGTGCCGCATGGGCATTATCTCATTACGGGGCGTACGAACACATTGTCTTGCCTGTTGGGTGTGAATATGAGGCACTCTTACCACTTCCGGTTGCCGCGTTACGGTTGCCAGCGGCAAGTTTGGACTTATGCGCACGCTTTGGATTACGTCAAATCGAGAATGTTGCTGGTATCGAGCGCTCTGCTTTAACACGCCGCTTTGGTAAAGTCATAGTGCAGCGGCTTGACCAAGCCTTTGGTCAGTTAAGTGAGGCGGTTAATCCAGTTGTTGAGCCCCCACAATTTCGTGTCCAGAATACACCTTTGCACCCACTTATCGACATGTCGCAAGTCGTACATTACTTGAATGATATGACGGCAGCGTTGAGCAATTTGTTAAGCAAAGAGGGGCGCGGAGCTAAGAGGCTGGATATAACGCTCATTCGTACAGATAAAGCACGCTTAAGCTTTTCGATTTCGATGTCCCAGCCAAGTGACTTAACGAGCCATATGGCACGCCTTATTGATGACCGGATTGAACGTTTAAACTTAAGCTTGGATGGCGCTTACGGAATTGATACATTATGGCTCGACGCTCCACGAACGGCACCTATGGATATGGGGCAATCGCATTTTGAGCGTATTATTTCTCAATCCGCGCCTAAGATTGGGTACGCATTTTCTGCCTTATGCGATCGTTTGGTTGGCCGCTTAGGGGCGACGCATTTTGTGCGTCTGTCTCCGCACGAAGATCATGTGCCAGAGCGTGCGGTCATTTACCAAACGATATTTGATCATCGCCCTATTAAAAACGTGGATGCTCATACGCCACAAACGCGGCCAATTTTACTTTTACCACAGGCTGAGGTAATTGATGTTATTGCCGAAATTCCAGAGGGTGCACCGCGTCGATTTCGGTGGCGGCGGCGGCTTTATGAGATTGCATCAGCCTCTGGTCCTGAACGTATTAGCCCGTCATGGTGGCGTACAGCTTATGGGTTAGATGTCGGCTATACCCGCGATTATTTCCGGTTGGAAGATCGCGAGGGCCATCGTTTCTGGCTATACCGTGATGGTCTCTACACAGATGAAACACACCGCCCTCATTGGTATATGCATGGTTTTTTTGCATGAATAATACGCGTTTATATTATGGATAAAGGGCTGCGTTATGCTGAGCTTGCTGCCATGTCTAATTTTAGTTTCTTGCAAGGTGCGTCCCACCCACAAGAAATAGTCTGGCAAGCTTATGTTCTTGGATATTGTGCCATTGGTATTGCGGACTTAAACACCCTTTCAGGGCAAGTGCGTGCACATAAGGCTGCAAAAGAGCTGGGTATTAAATTTCTACCTTCGGCACGCTTACATACGCTATGTGGGTTTGAGGTTATTGCCTATCCGCGTGACCGCTCTGCTTATGGTGCATTGTCGCAAACTTTAAGCCGTGCGAATTTGCGGGGTCGCAAAGGCGCATGCCGATTAGAGCTATCGGATGTTATGGATTTGGCCACTCACCATAAGTTTGTATGGCTTATCGTGCCGCCCATCATACTCAGCGATGATTATAACCCAGTGCCGATATGGCGAGGACTTGCGCAACAGGCAGTTAAACAGCATGGCCTTAACCATGTTTATGTTTTACTGGCGCCTTATAAGAATGGCGACGATGAAGCGCGTTGGCAGTGTCTTATGCATTACGCAAATAATGCGCTAATTAAGCCAGTCGCTGGATCAGACGCCTTATATCATTGCCGTGAGCGGCGGGCGCTTCAAGATGTACTCACTTGTATTCGGTTGCATTTAAAGGTTAACGAAACAGGCTATCGGCTCATGGCAAATGCTGAACGGTTTTTATATGCGCGCGATGAAATTGAAAGGACGTACGCGTGTATACCTGACGCGTTAAGTAATATTAAGCTTATCCTCGACACGTGCGATTTTTCGTTGGATGAATTAGCCTATCAATATCCTGATGATAGTTTCGACCCGCATAAGACGCCGCAGGCATTACTTGAGGATTTAACTTATGAAGGTGCTCGTCAACGCTTTCCGAATGGTATTCCGGATAAGCTAACAAGCATATTAAAGCACGAGCTGTCTCTTATTAATCAACTCGACTATGCGCCTTATTTTTTGACAGTCTATGACATTGTACGATATGCGCGCGCACAACGTATTTTATGCCAGGGGCGTGGGTCGGCGGCAAACTCGGCGGTTTGTTATTGTTTGGGGATTACGTCCGTTGACCCCAGTCGCCTTGATTTATTGTTTGAGCGTTTTGTTTCTGTTGAGCGTAATGAGCCGCCCGATATCGATATTGATTTTGAGAATGAGCGGCGTGAAGAAGTTATTCAATATATTTATCGAAAATATGGCCGCCACCGCGCAGGGATTGCCGCAACAGTGATTACATATCGCAGTCGTTCCGCTATTCGAGAAGTCGCGAAAGTGATGGGGTTATCATCTGATATCGCGAGCACAATGTTATCACTCAATTGGGGTAGTGGCCGCACACCACCAGATGATGAGCATTTACGCATGCTGGGGCTTGATCCAGATGATGGTCTTATTCGGATGGTTCTAGATTTAGCAGGGCAACTTATCGGCTTTCCACGACATCTATCGCAACATGTTGGTGGTTTTGTAATCACTCGCGCCCCATTAGATACACTTGTTCCAATCGCAAATGCAGCAATGAAAGATCGTACTTTTATTGAATGGGATAAAGATGATCTTGATGCAATGGGTATGTTAAAAATTGATATTCTAGCGCTTGGTATGTTGACGGCTATTCGTCGAAGCTTTGATTTATTGGCAGGTCATTATGATATTCAGTATGACTTGGCATCGGTTCCAGCTGCCGATAAAGCTGTTTATGACATGTTATGTCGTGCCGAATCTGTTGGGGTATTTCAGGTTGAAAGTCGCGCACAAATGAACATGTTACCGCGCTTAAAACCTCGCGACTTTTATGATTTGGTTATTCAGGTTGCGATTGTACGCCCTGGGCCGATTCAAGGTGACATGGTGCACCCGTATTTACGACGTCGTAATGGCGAAGAAATTGTTGATTATCCCTCGCCGGAATTACACGATGTTTTGGGCAAAACACTCGGTGTTCCGTTGTTTCAAGAACAGGCGATGCGTATTGCTGTGGTGGCAGCTGGGTTTACACCCGCCGAGGCTGATCAGTTACGCCGCGCGATGGCTACTTTCCGTAAGACGGGGCTTATTGAAAATTTCGCAACTAAGTTTCTAACTGGAATGCAGGCGCGCGGTTATAGCGATACGTTTGCAGCGAGGTGCTTCCGTCAAATTGAGGGCTTTGGGGAATATGGGTTTCCGGAGAGCCATGCAGCAAGCTTTGCTTTACTTGTTTATGTATCTGCTTGGTTGAAATGTCATTATCCAGCTGCTTTTACTGCCTCTTTGCTTAATACCCAGCCTATGGGGTTCTATGCACCTGCCCAGCTTGTGAGAGAGGCACAGCGACAGGGGGTGGAGGTGCTGCCTGTTTGCGTTAACAAGTCACATTTTGAGGCGGACCTTGAGCCGATGCCCTCGGGCGTATTCGCATTACGGTTGGGGCTCAATCAAGTGAGTGGCTTACAGCGTCACATTGGTGAGCAAATCATTACAGCGCGGCAGCTACATGGTTTTGATAGCGTTCGTGATTGCGCGCGGCGTGCTGGGCTCTCGTTATCAGCGCTTGAACGTCTTGCACGTGCTGATGGGTTTTCTGGTTTGGGTTTATCGCGGCGTCAGGCTTTATGGGCGGCGCGTTCTTTTGGTAATGAAGCCCATATTGCACCGCTGCCATTATTTGCTGTTGCGGATATGGAAGCCCATGCAGATGATGGTATGGAAGAAACTCTGCCACCTTTGTCACTGGGGGAGGAGGTCGTGGAGGATTACGCCAGCCTGCGACTCTCATTAAAGGCACACCCTGTAGGTTTATTACGCCAGCACAGCGCATCTAAAGAGTTTGGGGCCCGCTTAGATCAGTTGGTTCATATTGCCAATGGTCGCTCTGTCAGGCTAGCTGGTTTGGTGATTTGCCGGCAGCGACCGGGGAGTGCGCAAGGCGTTGTTTTTGTAACGCTAGAGGATGAGGCGGGTACGGCAAATATTGTTATATGGCCTGACTGTTTTGAAACATATCGTCGCGCCGTTATTGGTGCCCGCTTAATGGTGGTTGAGGGACGTGTCCAACGCCAAGGTGTTGTCGTGCATGTTGTGGCACAACGTATAATCGACAGGACCAATGCATTACATAATTTGCTTAATAGCCATGACATTGCGCAACAAGATTTACCGCGTGGATTGCGTGGTAAAGCGCATACAGGCCGTCGTACGCCGCGTGAGATGCCGTGGCGTGGTGATTTAAATACTGGGTAACAATATAGCCTATTCAGCGGCTTCTGCGTGTGCAGGTTGTGCCGCTAGAAAGCGTTCTGCTTCAAGCGCGGCCATACAGCCCATGCCTGCCGCTGTAACAGCTTGGCGGAAAATATCATCGGTCACATCCCCTGCTGCAAATACACCTGGAATAGAGGTTTCTGTGCTGTCTGGTGCGGTGACTAAGTAACCGCCCGCTTTGGTTTTTAGGGTTCCTTCAAATAAGGAGGTAGAAGGCGCATGACCGATCGCAATAAAGATGCCATCCGCTTTAATGTCCCGCTCGCTGCCGTCTAGAGTATCGCGAAGACGCGCACCCGTCACCCCTAGAGGCGCTTCATCACCAATGATCTCGGCAACCTCGCTGTTCCACGCCATCTCTATTTTGGGGTGGTTTAGTAGCCTGTTTTCAAGAATCTTTTCACAGCGCAACTGATCGCGACGATGCACAAGCGTTACCTTACTCGCAAAATTTGTTAAAAATAAAGCTTCTTCGACGGCAGTATTCCCGCCACCAACAACTAAGACTTCTTTGTTGCGATAGAAAAAGCCATCGCATGTTGCACAGGCAGAAACACCAAATCCCTGGAATTTTTGTTCACTCGGTAGACCTAACCATTTGGCTTGGGCGCCCGTCGCGATAACAATTGTTTCGGCCTCAAATATATCGCCACTATCGGCAGTGCAGGTGAAGGGGCGCTTCGATAAGTCAACATTTGTAATGATATCTGAGACGATGTTTGTGCCAACATGTGCGGCTTGCGCTTCCATCTGCTCCATCAACCAAGGGCCTTGTACAACGTCTGCAAAGCCCGGGTAATTCTCAACATCCGTCGTAATGGTAAGCTGGCCGCCAGGCTGTAATCCGCGGACCAAAACAGGCTCTAACATTGCGCGTGCTGCATAAATTGCTGCCGTATAGCCGGCTGGGCCTGAGCCGATAATAAGCAATTTAGTTTTTGTAACATTCGACATTGGGGAGCCCCTTTTAACTGTAACAAGTCTCCGGCATTTGGAGAGTGATTCTGAACCCAGTATAACGCTTTGCAGGGGTGGCTTTAAGAGGCCAAGATCAGCCTTTCACAGGTTTATGTGCCAAAAAAGCATCAAACAGCGCTTTTGCGATCTCAGGTGTATCATCGTAAGGTTTGTTTGCCCAATCTTCGATCGCACCCTGAAAGGGTCTGGTTAACCCCTTGGCTTCCACAGCTTCATGAAACTGCTCAAACTTGGTCTTCTTCTTAGCCTTTAGACGAAATACGTAAACAGGCTTGCCAGCGGCACATGCTTCTCCCGTCATATTGACGCTATCAGCGGTCACGAGAAGGGCGTCTGCTATTGTTAAGACAGCGGGGTATGGGTTATCACCCTCACCACAATAAATATAACCGTATTCTGAGGTTATTACTCTGCTGATCTTGTTTCGAAGACTTTCAGGCGTTCGCCGCGACATTGAGATGATGAGATAAAAGGTGTTACTTAAGGCAATTAATTGGTCCGTTAGAAAAGAAACCTCTTCGTCTGAAAACTGATAAGCTGAGTTTGGTCCACCAATCATGACGGCGAGTGTTTTGAGTTTTTCTTGCGCAAAACGCCCATGCCAAATTTCTTTGCTTTCAGCCAATGATTGTGGGGTTATTTTATGCGGACTGAGTAGTGTTTTAAAGACGTTTGGGCCTGAAATATTATCGTGCTCTGGCGCCCAAACAAAATCGAAATGCTTTGGGTCACATTGAGGGTCTTGTAAATACGCAACGAATGTTCGTCCTTTAGACGCCTCACGAATATATCGTGCATAGGGCGCCGCTAAACGTGAACTCGCAATAACAATATCTGGCCAGGGTGGTAATAATTGTTTGTTGAAGCGGGCAGCAATGACGCTCGGCCAATGCGGTGCCGTGATATTTGTAAACCAATTACGATCTATCGTAACTGGTCTTATTTTTTTTGCATTGAGATGAGCGCAAACGCCCTCGCAATTGACTTCATTACCACGATTACCATTTGTTATTGTCCAAATTGTATCAATATTACGCATTCGTGTTTTAATCTTTCAATTTTGCGCAATTATATTGCGCAAAATACAAGCTGACAGTATATTCCTATTCTAAACGTAAGGTGTTTTGTCCGGCAGGTGAAGGCGAATATGAAATCTCTCGATAAAATTGACTTGAAGATCATTTCTATTTTACAGGATGAGGGGCGTATCTCAAACGTTGATTTAGCAAGTCGCATTGGTATTTCGGCACCGCCGTGTTTGCGACGCGTACGCGCGCTTGAAGAGGCTGGGTTTATTTCAGGATATCACGCCAGTGTAAGCGCACAACAATTGGGGTACGGTGTTACTGTTTTTGCGATGGTTGGTTTGCATAGCCAAGCGGAGAATGACCTGCAGGCATTTGAGAGCAGGGTAGCTGCTTGGCCTGAGGTACGTGAATGTCACATGCTTAACGGTGAAATTGATTTCATATTGAAATGCGTTGCACCTGATTTAGCGAGTTTTCAAAAGTTTCTGACTCGCGAATTGACGCCAGCACCAAATGTTGCGCATGTGAGAACATCTTTAACCATCCGCCAATCAAAACAGGCCTTCGGCGTGCCCGTACATCAAAAAATTAGCGACTAAATTATTATAGTTTTTAAAATAGATCCGTGCTGGTTAGATATATTTAACGCTCAGCACTTCATAGGCTTTTCCGCCACCCGGGGTGACAACTTCAACGCTGTCGCCGACGGATTTGCCAATCAAAGCGCGGGCAATTGGTGAAACGATTGAAATTTTCCCCTGCTCAACATTGGCTTCATATTCGCCAACGATTTGATAGGTTATCTCTACATCCGTGTCTTCATCGACAAGCTCTACGGTAGCGCCAAATTTGATCGTATCACCTGATAAAGCAGACACGTTGATCACTTCGGCGCGCGACAGTTTGTCTTCAAGGTCTAGAATACGACCTTCATTATGACTTTGTTGCTCTTTGGCCGCATGATATTCTGCGTTTTCAGACAAGTCACCATGCGCGCGGGCTTCGGAAATCGCGCGAATAATCACTTGGCGCTCATGGCCTTTTAAGCGATGTAGTTCGTCTCCTAATGCTTCATGGCCTTGTTTTGTCATAGGCACTTTTTCCATAGTGTTTCCCTGCTGGTAATCCCAAAAAATTGTGGACCGATAATGTATGTTTCTTGAAAAATGCTTAGCTTGCAAGCATCAATTATCATTAATCATTGATTAATTTCGCATAATCTTGGAGTGACTGTACTTGGATGGCGTTGCTGCCCAAGGCTGCAATCGCCGAAACAGCAGCTTCGGCGCCTGCAATCGTTGTGTAATAGGGCACTTTCATCATTAATGTCGTCCGACGAATGGATTTACTGTCATTTAGAGACTGCTCGCCTTCGGTTGTATTGATGACAAGTTGAACGTCTCCATTCTTCATCACATCGACAATATGCGGGCGGCCTTCGAGTACTTTATTAACTGGCTCGACTGCAATGCCGCATGATTCTAGGTATTTTGCTGTGCCACGTGTCGCGATAATGCGGAAGCCAAGATTGATAAGTTGTTTAGCTGGTTCGACCACACGCTTCTTATCGTCTTCGCGCACTGAGATAAAAGCGCAGCCAGATTGTGGCAAGGTTGAACCGGCACCAATCTGGCTTTTAGCAAAGGCCATATCAAAGCGTTTATCAAGGCCCATGACTTCACCTGTTGATCGCATTTCCGGGCCCAGAATAGTGTCAACGCCAGGAAAGCGAGCGAATGGAAAGACAGCTTCTTTGACTGCAAAATATGGCAAGTCAATTGGCTTTAAGTTGAACTTGCTAAGCGGTACACCAGCCATCACACGAGCAGCAATATTGGCGATTGGTTTATTTAGAACCTTGGCAACAAATGGAACAGTTCGGCTAGCACGTGGGTTAACCTCGATGACAAATATTTGTTCGCCTTGGACCGCGAATTGAACATTCATAAGACCACACACATTGAGCGCCAATGCCATTTTTGTGGCTTGATCACTGAGCTTATCAATTATCTGTTGTGGTAGAGAATGTGGCGGCATTGAGCAGGCGCTATCACCTGAATGAACACCGGCTTCCTCAATATGTTCGAGAATGCCAGCCACATAAACTTCTTTACCGTCACAAAGCACATCGACGTCTAATTCAGTTGCGTCGCGTAAATAACCGTCAATGAGGACGGGGCTCGTGCCCGATACAATTACAGCTTCGCGCATATAGCGTTCGAGTTGGACATCCGAATTAACAATTTCCATAGCGCGGCCACCCAAAACATATGAAGGTCGTATAACAACTGGAAACCCAATGCGCTGCGCTATTAGGCGTGCTTCCTCAGCACTCCTCGCAATACCATTCGGCGGTTGTAATAAATTCAGATCTTCCAGAAGAGCCTTAAAGCGATCGCGATCTTCGGCCAAATCAATGGCGTCGGGTGATGTGCCTAAAATAGGCACGTTATTGGCTTCAAGTGCTGCTGCAAGTTTTAGAGGTGTTTGTCCGCCAAACTGAACGATGACGCCAGAAAGCTGGCCAGAAGATTGTTCCAGCGCCATGATTTCCAGGACATCCTCCTCCGTAAGCGGTTCGAAATATAAGCGATCAGACGTATCGTAATCCGTCGATACTGTTTCGGGATTACAATTGATCATAATGCTTTCAATGTCGATATCAGCCAGCGCATAGGCCGCATGACAGCAACAATAATCAAACTCAATGCCTTGGCCAATACGATTAGGACCGCCACCGAGAATAACTGCTTTTTTCCGCGCGCTTGGTGCCGCTTCTTGCTGTTGTGCCAGAGGAGAGGGCATATCATAGCTCGAATATAGATAAGGCGTTGTTGCTGCAAATTCTGCCGCGCAGGTATCAATGCGACGGAAATAAGGGCGCACATTAAGGCCATGGCGCAGAGTGCGAACATCTTGTTCACTCTTTTGCGTAAGTTCACCGATACGTGCATCAGAGAAACCCATTTTCTTAATCTGCCGCATCGCGTTTTCATTATTCGGTACGCCATAGTCCCGGATTTGTTTTTCAGCAGCAATGAGTTGACTAAGTTGTTCGATGAACCATGGGTCAAAGCCTGCTAATTCATTCACATCCGCTT